>Ga0208246_1000015_pt1 | contig 305779 bp, 301 predicted proteins | sample RifOxyD2_FD_184039 | JGI IMG/M metagenome (GOLD analysis project Ga0208246, IMG submission 184039) | Soil microbial communities from Rifle, Colorado - Rifle Oxygen_injection D2 (SPAdes) | ecosystem: Environmental > Terrestrial > Deep subsurface > Rock core/Sediment | place: Rifle, Colorado... | reverse complement strand
ACTCTCCATAAATTTATGTTTTGTTTGTTAATAGCTCTTCTTTTTATTTCTTAATTAATCTCGATACACTCATCATCATTCAGTTTTCAAAGACCTTCCGCACTTCCCTCATCGGGCGTGCTTTATCATTCTATCATTATAAAATGACCTTGTCAATATGTTTGGAAGAGTTTTTAACTCTTATCCACAAGGTCTTATTATAAATGGTGGAGGGGGGCAGATTCGAACTGCCGAACCCGTAGGGAGTAGATTTACAGTCTACCGCGTTTAGCCACTTCGCTACCCCTCCATTTTTGGGCTTGCTTTTATATTCTATCGTATCATTAGCAAAAATGCAACCACTTTTCACACAAAATTGTTTTTTTGCGTTGTAAACCTTTTTATGCCTATAATAAAAGCCATTTAAGTCTAGTTTTTGTGTGAAAAAGACCTCTATGGCTATGTTCTTATTTAATTTACGTAGTAACTTTACAGTGCTGTTGATTTAGTCATTAAGACACTTTTTACTCTTTTGTCAAAATCAGTCTTCATCATCATCACTTCTCTACCACATTTAATACATTTAACCTTGACCTCTGCACCAACTCGCAAGACTTGCCATTGATCGCTACCACAGACGTGATTCTTTTTCGTTATCACTGTGTCTCCAATTTGATATTTCATTTTTTAATCAGTCTTTCTATGACTTCTGATGGCATATGATCTTTGAGGTAAATTGTTATTTTTTTATCATCAACTTTGACTTTGAAGCCTAATACTTGTGTGAGTTGTGTTTCTTCAGAATAATATTTTGATTTATCTTTTCGTTCTATTTTGTTTGTTTTATCTTCAACTTTTGTAAGTTCTTCGATTTGACGAACGCTTAATTGGTGTTTAATAATGCGATGAGCAAGTTTGATTATTTGATTATCGTCTTCAAGTTTACTCAACGCTCTTGCATGTCCCATACTAATCTGATTGGTCAATAGTAATTGCTGAACTTCAATAGGTAAGTTAAGCAAACCTAATGTGTTAGTTACATGAGAGCGACTTTTTCCTACTTTTGTTGCTAACTCTGTTTGAGTAAGCTTTAAACTTTTCATCACAATTTTATATGCTTCAGCCTCTTCAATTGGTGTCAAGTTTTCTCTTTGTAAGTTTTCAGCTAATGCAATTTCAGCAACTTTTGCTTCTTCATATTGTCGAATGATTGACGGTATTGTTTTTAAACCTACCTTTAGGGCTGCACGATATCTTCTTTCACCAGAAACAATAATGTAACCTTGTTTCACCTTTTTAAGAATGATGGGTTGAAATACACCATGTTCTTTAATCGATTGAGCAAGTTCATTAATTTTTTCTTCGTCAAAAATACGTCTAGGCTGAAATGGGTTAGGTTGAATATTTGATAAATAAATTTCTTCAATGACTTCCCCTTCAAGTACGTCATCAATGTGATGTTCCTGTAATAAATCTGTAAATGTTCTAGCTTTCTTTTCTTCGCTCATTGTTATTTACAATCTCCTTTGCTAAAGATTTATATAACTTTGCCGCAGGTGATTTAGGTGCAAAAGTAAGTACTGGTAGGCCATATGTAGGTGCAACTTGAGCTGCTACATTGCTGGTTATAATGGTATCAAAAACGCCTTCTTTAAAATAATCCTTAATCTCGTGAACAATTTCCCATCCAGCTTTTGTGCGTTTATCTAACATCGTGAGTAAAACGCCTTCTATTTCAAGTGATCTATTATTGATCTTCATCTTTTTTTGAACAATACGTATTGTGTTTAACAATTGGGTTAAACCATCAATCGCTAAAAATTGACATTGAACAGGTATTAGCACTGAATTAGATGCGTAAAGAGCGCTAATCGTAAGAAGTCCTAAGCTTGGGGGACAGTCAATTAAGATAAAGTCATAGAGGTGTTCAATTTGGGCAAGTTTATGACTTAGAATGTATTCTCTGTCTTCGTGGTCTAGCTTTACTTCTATATGAGCGAGTTCAATGGTCGAAGGGATTACATCCACGTGAATATCAGGTAAGTGAATAATCGTTTCCTCGATTGTTTTTTGCTCTAATAGCACATCATTAATCGAAGCGTAGAGCATGCTTCGGTTGATACCTAAACTTGTCGTCGTACTTGCTTGTGGATCAAAATCAACAAGTAAAACACGTTTGTTGTGTTCAGCAAGCGCAGCTGATAAGTTGACACTCGTAGTTGTTTTTCCAACGCCGCCTTTTTGGTTAGAAACAGCAATGATTTTACCCATGCTTTCATCCACCTACTTTCTATATATTATTATAAAGGCTTATTCATCATTTGTGTATAAGTTCTTGGAAACCCAGAAATATGTTTCGTTTTCTTAATAAGTATATTCATTCGCTGACCGTAACCTTGAGGAAGTTCAAACTGCTTTTTATTGACAATTTGCCCTCCAAGATATTTAATGGCATTTTCTGCCTCTTCTATCTCTAATTCAGCCTGTTGACCCTTTGGTGCAATGAAAAAGTGATCATTTTTTACCATAGGAATTCCCATTTCAGATATAAGTGAAAGATGTCCTAACGCTCTTGCGGTTACAACATCAAATTCATTCTGGTGATTGATAGCAAATTCTTCAATCCTTTGATGGTATAAACTTATATCACTTAAATGCAGTTTTTCAACAAGTTGAGTTAAAAATGTAATTCGCTTATTAAGTGAGTCTACAATTGTAATTTTAAGATGTGGGAACATGATTTTAAGCGGTATACTTGGAAAACCTGCCCCAGCGCCCATATCACAAACTGAATCTATATGATTGAAGTCTAACACATTGACAAGTGATAACGAATCATAAAAATGCTTATAAAAAACTTCATTTATTTCGGTTATACGCGTCAAATTAGTGATTTGATTGTATGAAATTAAGAACTCATAGTAGATTTCAAATAGGTGCATTTGTTCAGGTGTTACTTCCAGTTTTAATTCCTTTTTGATATCTATTTTAAAGTCCATGATTTAGTACTCCAGATTCTAAAAATACAAGCAAAATAGAAATATCAGCAGGATTTACACCGGAAATACGTGAAGCTTGTCCAACTGTTTTTGGTCTGACTCTATTTAATTTTTCTCGGGCTTCTGAAGAAATATTTTTGATCTTTAAATAATCAATATGATCCGGAATATGCTTATATTCTAGGCGTTGCATTTTTTCTGCTTCTCTTAATGCTTTTTGTATATATCCTTCATACTTAATCTTAATCTCAAGCTGCTCGATAATATCTTCATTTGTGTATTCTGGAATAAAATGCATCACATCTTCAATACTGATTTCAGGACGTTTTAATAAATCAGCGACTGAAACAGATTCATAGATGGGTGAAGAATTCCTTTGAGATAAATAAGCATTGTTTTCTGCATTCGGCATGATTTTGGTTTCTTCTGCTTTTTTAACAAGATCATCAAATGATTTTTTCTTATCTTGATATCGTTGATACGTTTTATCATCAACTAATCCCACTTGGTAACCATAATCACGTAATCTTAAATCCGCATTATCATTTCTTAAAAGTAAGCGGTGTTCGGCTCTTGATGTAAGAAGTCTATATGGATCTAAAACCCCTTTTGTAACAAGATCATCAATTAATACACCAATATACGCTTCATGGCGTTGTAAAATCAATGGCTCTTTACCATCAATGCTAAGGGCAGCGTTAATCCCAGCCATTAAACCTTGACCAGCAGCTTCTTCATAGCCACTCGTGCCATTGATTTGTCCTGCGCAAAATAAGTTGGATATCATCTTTGTTTCTAGTGTTGGATACAGTTGAACAGGATTAATCGCATCATATTCAATGGCATACGCATATCGTATGATTTTTACATTTTCTAAACCAGGTATCGTTCTAATCATCATTTCTTGTATATGTCTTGGAAGGCTTGTTGAGAATCCTTGAACATACATTTCGTTGATTTCCATGCTCTCTGGTTCGATAAAAATTTGATGACGTTCTTTGTCGCTAAAACGAACGACTTTATCTTCAATTGATGGACAATAACGAGGGCCAACACCTTCAACGACACCACCATACATTGCAGATTCACCTAAATTTAAGTTAATTATCTCATGTGTTTGATTGGAAGTGTGTGTGAGGTAACATAGCTCTTTCGGATTGTTATCGTAATAGATTTCATCAAAACTAAACGTATGATTAATTGCATCACCAGGTTGTGGCACCATTTTTGAATAATCAATACTATCACGTGCAATACGTGGAGGTGTTCCCGTCTTCAAGCGTATGACTTCGAAGCCAAGTTCTTTTAGCTGTTTGCTGATACCAAACGTTGTGGGATCACCGGTTGGTCCAGATGTCGTTTTTTCTTTACCAATTAATATATTGCTAGCTAAATAAGTGCCAGTTGTCAAGATGACTGTTTGGCTATAAATCATGGTTCCATCTTGTAAAATAATACCTTTAACCGTTTGATTTTCAATAATCAACTTATCTACAAGAGCTTCTAGCAAAGTTAAATTTTTAGTCTCTTTTAAGACTCGTAGCATAATTTTTGGATATTTTAGTTTATCAATCTGTGCACGTAGTGCACGAACTGCTGGTCCTTTTGAAGCGTTTAGCATCTTCATTTGAATTTGTCCTTCGTCTGCACTTTTCGCCATTTGACCGCCTAAAGCATCAATTTCACGAACAACAATTCCTTTTGCTGGACCGCCAATTGATGGGTTACAAGGCAAAGAAGCAACCTTATTGAGGTTGCCTGTGACAAGTAACGTATTTTTATTCATTCGTGCCATGGCAAGAGCAGCTTCTACACCAGCATGTCCCCCACCGACAACGATTCCATCATAAATCATATAATCACTTCTTTATTTCAATTTTCTTATCACAAAATCAGCAAGTTTTTCACTTGTAAATCCAAAATGTGCCATTGCAACTTCACCTGGTGCACTGACGCCAAATGTGTCTAACCCATAAACCGTCGATGTATATTTATACCATGACATGCTTGATGCCATTTCGATTGCAATAATTTTTGCTCGCTTAGGTAATATCTCTTTTTGATACTTCTGTGTTTGTTGTTCAAAAAGATAATGTGATGGCATACTTACAACACGAAGATCATAACCTTTATGCTTGAGCAACTCTTTGGTTTGCATTGCTAGATCAACTTCAGAACCGCTTGCTAAGAGAATACCATCGCATGCTTTTTCTTCTTTTGATACGCAATATGCGCCTTTTGAAACTCCTTCATAAGAGGTAGATGGATAATTATTGACATTTTGTCTTGTCAAAATAATAACGGTTGGTGTCGTTTTCGATTCCATCGCTATCTTCCATGCGGCAAGTGTTTCATGTGTGTCAGCTGGACGAATCACATTTAAATTAGGAATAGCTCTTAATCCTGCGAGTTGTTCAATAGGTTGATGTGTTGGTCCATCTTCACCTACTGCAATACTATCATGAGAGAATACAAAAATTGAAGGAATATGCATGATTGCAGAAAGTCTGATTGCTGGCTTCATATAATCGCTAAATACGAAGAATGCACCGCCAAAGACTTTGAGTCCACCATGAAGTACCATACCATTAACAACCGCTCCCATAGCATGCTCTCTAACACCAAAATTTAAATTTCGAGCGAGTGAATTATGACGTTCAAAATGGCCATCAGCACCCTTAGCTTTTGTTGACGCTGTTAAATCTGCTGAACCACCGATTAAGTTTAGATGCATCGCTGATAATCTTTGGATAATCTTACCGCTAATGTTACGTGTAGCATCTTGTTTAGATGATATGTCATCACGGAAATCTTCAAGATTAATCACCGTATTTTCATTTATAAATGACTCATAGAGCGCATAATCTTTTGGATATGCTTCCTTATATAAATCCATCATATTCAACCATTTACGATAAACGCGTTGACCCCTTAAAGTCACTTTTTTTCTAAAGTGATCATAAATATCTTGAGGTACATTAAAAGGTTCTTCATGCCAATTAAGTGCATTGCGTAGTTTATTTGCTTCATCTAAACCAATGGGAGAACCGTGAACTTTACTGGTCCCTTGCCCTGAAGTCCCATATCCAATGACCGTCTTAATTTCAATAATTGAAGGTAAATCATTTACTTTTTTTGCTTTATTAATGGCCTTATTTATAGATTGAAGATCATTTCCATCTTTAATCAGTTGGTAGTTCCACCCCATAGATTCAAATTTTTTCTGATGATTTTCACTATAAGCAAGTGAAACTTTCCCATCAAGTTGAATATCGTTAGAATCAAATAAAACGATCAGTTTTCCTAATCCAAGGTGACCTGCTAAACTCATCGCTTCAAGAGCAACACCTTCTTGTAAATCACCGTCACCACAAATAACATAGGTAAAATGGTCAACAACTTTAAATTGTTCTTTATTAAAACGTGCAGCTAAGTGTTTTTCAGCAATTGCCATACCTACAGCATTCGAAATACCTTGTCCGAGTGGACCACTCGTCGTTTCAACACCTTCAGTATGTCCATATTCAGGATGTCCTGGTGTGTTTCCAATTTGTCTAAAATTTTTGAGATCCTCCATGGATACTTTATATCCAGAAAGATGATTTAATGCGTATAAAAGCATAGAGCCGTGTCCTGCTGATAAGATAAAACGATCACGATTCATCCACTTTGGAACTTTGACATTAATTTGTAAATGCTCAGTGAATAATTGATAAGCCATCGGTGCAGCACCTAGCACGATTCCTGGATGTCCACTGTTTGCTTTATTGATCGCATCTACACCTAGCATGCGAATCGCATTAATTGCTCTTTGTTCCATCATTTGATTCATCCTCACTCATTTTATCTTCATCATTTGATAATTCTTGTTGTTCTTGTGCTTGTTGTTCATTAAATTTAAAGTATGCTTGATAATGATCTTCTTGTGCTTTAATTAAAGATTCAAACTGTTCATTACCCATGTGTGCACGGATTAAATCTTGAGCTTTTAAATTTTCATCTCTAACTTTTTTATTGACAAGACGACTTTGAAACATGTTACTTACAACGACTAAAACAATCATACCAAGTAAGATTTGAAGTGTGTAATCTTTAAATACAAATGTTGCTAAAGCAGCAATGATTACATAAATAACTAGTGTCGGAATAATAAACCACATATTAATTTTCTTGCTAATTCCTCCAACAGACTCTAAAAAATTCAACCAAATATGATTTACTTCTGGTTGATAAAAAGCTTCTAAAGATTCATGATATGATTTTTCAATGAGTACTTTATAATTGGTGCCATCAGATGTCCAAATGGCAAAGCGACCACGGCTTGCAAATTGATATAAAAAAGGTGTTTCATTCATATAGTGAAATTCAATCATTTTCCCGTCAATTTCTTGAGACATAAAAGGCTCATTGTTAAGTTGACGATATATTTTTGGGTTTAGTTTCATAGGTCATACCTCCATTATTTTTATTATATCATCTCTTGAGATGTTTCTTGTGAATATGTGAAACATTGAAAATCCCCATCAAGCATCATCACCCACATAGTAAACACGCTTATGGCTGCTTCAATCAAGACCTGACCAGGTTCACATGATACTATTGAATGATGATGCTTGATGGGGAGTTCGTTATCTATTTTGTGCGTAATTTTTTAAAGAAATCTTTTACAATTTTTTGGGATTCTTCCGCCATAATACCCGATTCAACTTCAATATGGTGATTAAAAGGTACGTCAAGAAGTTGAATAACACTATCAACGCCACCTGCTTTTGGATCTTTGGTTCCATAATACAAATGTTTAATCCTTGCTTGAATCATTGCACCAGCACACATGGGGCATGGTTCCATTGTAACATAAACGTCACAATCTTCCAATCGCCAGCTTCCAATTTTTTTTGTTGCTTTCATCATCGCTAAAAATTCAGCATGTGCATGAAAAGATTGTTTTTTTTCTCTCAAATTATGCGCTCTAGCGATAATCTTATTTTGGTATACAACAACTGCACCCACAGGAACTTCATCTTTAAGAAATGCTTTTTCAGCTTCTTTTAAAGCTGCCTTCATGTACTTATTTTTTAGGTTTTCCTGGGACTTCATGATAATGTCTCGATCTTGGCTCATAGGACTCATTAGCTCCTACAAGAATGGTTGGATCCGTATACTGTGCAGGCTTTCCGTTGATGATACGTTGTGTTCTTGTTGCAGGTAATCCACTTTTTACACAAATTGCAGTGAGTTTAGTAACAAACTCAGCACGTGCTAAAAGTTCTGGCATTGGTCCAAAAGGTTCTCCTCTAAAATCACGATCTAATCCACCTACAATCACGCGAATTCCGCGATCAGCTAAATCCTCTGCGATTTGCACAATATCGTGATCAAAAAACTGTACCTCATCAATAACAACTGCATCTGTATCTTGTTTGACATAGTTTAACACTTCGATGCTTTGTTCAATAATAATTGAAGGTTTTTTACTCATATTATGTGACACAATTTCTTCAGCCGCATATCTTGTATCAATTTTGGGTTTAAAGACAAGCACATTTTGCTTTGCATATTCAAGACGTTTGATACGTCTAATCAATTCTTCTGTTTTACCAGCGAACATGGGTCCACAAACGACCTCAATGAATCCATTCTTATATGTATGATACATGTGCAAAATCCCCTTTCCCATCGATGCACTAATAAAAAACGTGATGATTTATCACGTTATTTGTTGTCTTACTTCTTTTCGTTTAGACCATAGCGTCTATTAAATTTTTCAACGCGTCCAGCTGCTTGAACAAAGGTTTGTTGTCCGGTGTAGAATGGATGGCAGTGTGAGCAAGTATCGATGCGAAGGTTATTCGCTGTTGTTCCCACTTCATATTCAGTTCCACATGTCGCACATTTGACCTTATTCACGTAATACTTTGGGTGAATTCCTGGTTTCATATGTTTTCTCCTTCCGCCATGACAACGTGTCATAGTAAGTTTTGCGCAATCATTATATCATTCAAAATGTGAATAATCAAGCAATTATCACAAAAATATGTTTTATTGTAACTCCCTATTCCATGTCTCCCAAATCTTTAAAAAGCGTTGTGCAATAAGTCCAGTAACAACCCCTGCTGGAATACTTAAAAAGAGCATAATTGGAAGATAGAGAACTATTGCTGTACTACCAATAACAAAATAGCCCCCAATCACTTGTCCTATACAGTGAAAAACAGATCCTAATACGCTAACGCCAAGTATACCAAAGAAATTAAGTTTCTTAAAAAAACCCATAGCAAGCATAGCAAGAATTGCACCAGACATGCTCATGTAGAAAACAGGACCTAACAGTTTCCCAGTTAATAGCGAAACAAGTAAGACTCTTGAAATTGTTAAAATAGATGAGTCTTTGAACGTGTAGACATATAAAACAATCAAAGTCACAACATTCGCAAATCCAAGTTTTGCACCAGGCACTGGAATCACTGGTATCGCTGATTCAATTATATTTAAAACAATGGCAATCGCTAGAAAATTAGCTAGCAATGTCATTTTTCTTGTTTTTTTCATGCGATATTAAACAGTGAAATCGCCTTGATTTGTGACAAACTCAACGCGTATACGATTGGGTAGACAAATTAAAGGCCATCCTGTTGATTCTCCTTCTCTGCTGCAAATATTATTTGGACTTTCTTCTTGAATGATTTGAACACTTCTTCGCTCAAAATTATATTGAATAACAACAATTTGACGTACACCGTTAATGGTGTAATCTCCTAATAATGTGATTGTTTGTTGATTTTCATCAATCATGGGGAAAGTTGATGTAAATGTTGACGGTACTTCTTGATCATAAAATTTTTCAACCGTCTGTTTGGTGAAGTCGATGCTCACGATAGGATCTGTTGAATTACCGTAATAAACATGTGCCATTGCAGCATCATCTTTAAATGCCAGCATATTGAACAACACAAAAGTGCCACCTAATAAGATGAATAACAATCCGATTAAAATGATGTCTCTTCTCTTTTGATTGTTCACTTTCTTCATGATTAAAACTCCTCAAATACTGTATCCATTAAATACGTAGACACCGTTTCATCATAATTAAATCTGATCACCTCGAGATTTAACTCTTCTTGGTGGTTTGTTATAAATGCTTCAAACGTTTCTTCGTTCATTGAAAAAAGTGCCGTTGATAGTGCATCGAGTAAACCTGCATCCTCACCTACTAAGGTGACGGTGTGATAATACTGAGCTGGCATCTTCGTCTTTGGTGAAATAACGTGATGGTATCTAAGTCCCTCATAGAGGAAATATTGTTCAAAGTTTCCACTTGTATTAATCGCTTTATTTTGCACATAAATCATGCCATAGGTTTGTCCACTTTCAACAGGATTAGCAAGAGATATATGAAACATTTCTGTTTTACGATCTATTTTTTTTCCAATCGAAATAGAACTACTTCCGGCAGTAATTGAAAAGTATTCTACACCTTGTTCAATTAAGTAGTCATAAACGACTTGTGTCGCATACCCCTTTGAAAGAGCACCTAAATCAAGTTTGACATCTTCATGTGTAAGTCGAACATAATACTTCCCATCAGTTTCAGTTAAGATAAATGGCTCTTCAACGACTTCAATGTCTACAAGGTCATCAAGAATACCTTGGAAAACAGATTCAGGTACTTCATTATGCATGTAACCATCGACGTCATTTGAAATAACATCTTTCCATACATCAACCATTTTGCCAATGGATATATCAAAATAACCATCTGTTAAGATGTTGAGTCGGATAGCTTCTTCTAAAACCTCATAAAGTTCTCGATCAATTTCAATATTTTCATTGATCTTTTGATTGATCGTGAAAATATTTTCCTTATAGGTTGAACCAAATGATAAGTCTTCGTAATTATTTGTTAATTCATGATACATCGCATAAATATCTTCGATTTCTTGCTTCATGTTTTCTGCATCGCTTTCACTTTCTGCATACAGGCTAACATTGATAAATGTATCCATGTACTCATAGAAATTAAATGTGAAAGCTACAGGCTTTTTACACGCTGAAAGCACTAATAGACCGAAAATCAATACGATGATTAATATCCCTTTTTTCACGGGCATTCCTCAATTCTTATTCAGTTTCATAAAGTAAAGAAAAGGACAAAAATTGTCCTAAATCTTTACATCAACGATAGATCCATCTGGATTTGGATGATCTTTAAGATAGGCTAAAATCGGGTTAAAATGCTTCTCAACTTTACCTGGTTTGCAACGTGAGATGTTTTTAACTTCTCCGTTAAGAATTCCGGTAGCGAATGCGCGGCAACCTGGAGTTCCACATGCACCACAGTTATAGTTGGGTAATAATTTTTCAACTTCATCAATTCTAGGATCTTCTTGAACTTGTAAGTATCGATTTGCAAGTGATAAAACAACGCCAAGTAAAATACCAAGTCCTCCTAAAATGATAAACGGAAGTAATGCTTCAATCATAATTTGACCTCCTTCATAAACTCAAGAGCATCATTAAAGCTGCAAGAAGATCTCCCACTTTTTGATGAGCATGACTCACAGGTTTGAGCTTCTAAATAAGCTTCTTTGCATGATTCAGGAATAGCAACTTTTGCATTTAAATACATCGCACCCATGTATATTGAAATAAAAGCTAAGATCATTCCAACAACAATTAAGTATGGCATTAGATAATACCTGATAATCCCATGAATGCCATTGCCATCAAGCTTGCAGTGATAAATGCAATCGGTAAGCCCTTCATTGCCTTGGGTACGTTGGCAGAATCAAGGCGAAGACGAATTGCTGTAAATGTAATAATGATAAACGCATAACCCATACCTGAACCTAATGCAAACATTAATGCTTCAGGATATGATTGTGGGGTTGCTACGTTTGTTAATGCGACACCTAATACCGCACAGTTGGTTGCAATCAAAGGTAGATATACACCAAGTGCTTTATAAAGGCTTTGGCTAAAACGTTTAATAACAAGTTCAGTTAATTGAACAAGTGATGCAATAACTAAAATAAATGCAATCGTATCAATGTATTGAATGTTGAGTTCAACAAGTACGTATTTATAAAGTGGAAAGGTAATTACAGCAGATAAGAAAATAACTGTAATAACTGCAAGTCCCATACCGACAACTGACTTCATCTTGGTAGACACACCAAAGAATGAACAGAGTCCTAAGAACTGCATCAGTACGATGTTATTAATAATCATTGAAGAGATTAAAATAGCAATTAAGTTCATTATTTTTTAACCCCTTTCGCTTGTTTTGAAGCTGTGATAATAGCAAGAATAATACCAATAACCATAAATGCTCCTGGTGGTTGAACGAGTACTTGGAATGCATATTTACCTAAACCAAGTCCTTCAAATACAACGTATTCAAATCCGAGTGGTAAAGTTTTACCTAAGACAATCGCACCAGTTCCTAAAAATTCTCTAAAGAAACCAATGATCATGAGTGATAAAGCAAAACCCATACCAACGCCAACACCATCAAGTAATGCTCTTGGAACATTATTTTTTGATGCAAATGATTCTGCACGTCCAAAGACAACACAGTTAACCGTAATAAGTGCAATAAACACGCCAAGTTCATTGGCAAGTGCTGGTGCAAACGCATCAACTAGCATCTTTAAAATGGTAACTTCAGTAGCAATAATAATGACATAAACTGGAATACGGACGGTATCTGGTACAACTTTTCGAATAAGCGAAACAGAGGTATTCGTCATTGTTAATACCAAGACAACTAAGATGCCCATACCAAGTGCACCTTCAAAAGTTGATGTTACAGCAAGTGATGGACATAAACCAAGGACCATAACAAAAATGCCATTTTCTTTCCAAATACCTTTAGTGAAAATTTCCCACAACGAAGGTTCTTTTTCAACTACGGGTTCTGCTTTTTTAGCAGGAACTTTTTTTGCTTCAGTCATCTTAGTTCACCTCCTGAATCAGTGCATCAATTAAGATGTCAACAAGATCTTTAGTGCCTGTTACATTAGCAACTAAATCAGCTCCACCATTTAATGTTGTTACAAATTCACTCACTGTTTTACCAACAAGTAAATCAAGGTAGCTTTGAATTTTTGCAGAACGTGTACCATATGTATGACCATAAAGTTCTTCAGGAATAACTACGCCAAGGACTTCATCATCAGCATTGAATGCAACCTGCAAGGTAACCGTATGCCCAGAAACGACTTCTTGACCGTTATCATAATCACCAGCACCGGTTAATGTATAAACATAACCGAGATCAACATTTGATGCATTTTTAACAATTTCACGTTTAACAACATAAGTAGTAGCAACAAATGTTTCATCATTAGTCATCACATAACCTTCACCATAAATGGTAACGAATGGATCATCAACGATTAAATCATAATGAATATCGATTGCTTTTTGAATGATATCTTTAATAGCGCCTGTACTATCTGTTGCAGTTACACCCGCTGTGATATCAGCAGCATCGTATGAAGGAATACCTGAAACATTACCATAAGCAATGCCTTGATATGTATCATAGATGTATGCTTGAATGCCTTTAACAGTCCAATCGGATTGGTTAAGTTCAACGACTTGAACGAAAACTTTTCCAGCTGGATCGATTGCTACGAGTAATTCGATAAATCCAAATTCATAATCTTCACTTAATGTGTAGCCATTTCTAATTTTGACATTATATACAGTGCCTAAAAATGTGTCGCCTGAATAGGCTTCTTCTTTATAATCAACAATGGCATAAGATCCTGTAAGTGGCGCACGTTCTACATCGGTTTGATTCCTAAGCTCGATTACTTTTCCAAATAAGAAATCTTTAGGTTCTTTTGGAATGGATGTTGTATTAAGAACAAGGAAAATAGCTGTTAAAACTAAGATAATACCTGTGTTAATGAGTAACCAGAGGTTTTGTTTATTCATACGCATCTTAGTTCACCTCTTCCACAAGCGCATCAATCAAGATGTCGACTAAATCTTTTGTATAAGTAACCCCTGATACAAGGTCACCTGAATCATTTAAAATCGTATCAAACTGATTAGCTTTGAAACCAATCAATTCATTTAGGTAATTTTGAATTTTTGTTCTTCTGTTTCCACCTGTATGACCATATAGATCTTCAGGAACTTCAACTAAGACAACATCAAGGTCTGCATCGAAAACAACTTTAATGGTAATACCATGTCCTGAAACAATTTCTTCACCATTACTGTAGTCACCAGTACCAGCTAATGTGTAAATGTAACCAACCGTTTCATTGGAAGCATTTTTAATATCATCTTTTTGTGTGATATTCGCAGTTGGTACGAATGTATTATCTTGAACAATTTGATAACCCTCACCAAATGCATCAACATAAGGATCAGCAGGAACATCAGCAAGTAAACCATGTGCAACAGAAATATCAGTAAGAAGTGCTTTAACGGTATTCAAACTGTTTGTAACACCGGATGTGATATCACCAATGGGGTTATTATCTCCAATTTGTGTACCAACAAAACTTTGTAAATTGTTCGCAGTATCATCGATACCTTTGGTTTGGTTGATTGATAAAATACTTGCACCAATGATCTTACCACTCGCATCAACACTGATAACAATTGAAATCGAACCATGTTGGTTAGTTCCGTTTGCTGTATAGATGTAACCAACAATCTTGTTAGTTCCATCAAGCCCAACAACAGCACTTTGAATGGTCGCTGGAACGCCAGTAACAAGTTCTAATTTATCAAATGATTCACCTTCCGGAAGAACTTCTTGATACGCTCTATTTTCTGCTTCTTGTAAATTGCGTGCAATAATTGGAGCAGTTAAAGCATTCATACCGCCAATCATCAAACCACATACAATCGCAACCATAGTCAATACGAAGGTATAGCGAAACATATCTTTTTCAAATAATTTTTTCATTAGACAGTACCTCCTACACCGAAGAATACCACTAAGCTAAAGACAGCTAGTAAGACGACAAAACTTACGACGAACGCAGGCTTAATCTTATTGGTTGCCCATTTTGGATAATCAATGAGTGGGACAAACATATTCGCAAATAAGATTGCGAATGCAACACCTTCAGGGTATGCTCCAAATAAACGTATTAAAACAACGACTACTGCAACGAGTAAGCCATATAACCATCTTCCTGGACGTGTTACTGGTGAAGTCACTGGATCTGTAACCATAAAGACTAAACCAAACATTAAACCACCAGAGAATAAATGGAATAAAACAAACTCGAGTGCCATGTCGGGATAAAGTTTTAATCCTGCGAAAAACATTAAAACAGCAAATGTCAAACCAGTTGATAACATGACACGATAATCTGCTGATTTTCTAATTAAAAGGTAAGCTGCACCTATAAGAATAGCAGCACTATTGATTTCGCCCATAGCTCCTGGAATATATCCAAAGAAAAGTTCAGTCAGTGAATAACTGTTGAGTACGCCTGGGAAACCTAAACCTGAACGGAATGCAGTAAGTGCGGTTGCACCAGCAACTAAATCAACACCAACATACGTACCATCAAACATACTTGTAATGGCTAGCGCAATGAAAATACGTCCAGCTGCGGCTACGTTGAAGATATTTGATCCAAGACCACCAAAAAGCATTTTAGCAATCACAATACCGAATGATGCCCCAACGATAACGGCATAAATCGGTAATTTACTTGGTACCAGCATCGCAAAAATAATCGCACTGACCGCAGGAGCAGTCACATTGTTAATCGTATAATCTGCGAAGCGTGATTTGACTTTCTCTAACCACTTTTCAGCTTTACCTGGTTTATGAGTTATACCAAAAATAAGGGCTTCAAGACCAATCATCACGACAAGTGAGACAACAATTCTTAAAATCGCATCAAAACCAAAACGGTAAATAGAGAAAGCAACCACGGGGATTAATGCGATGAGCACATCGATCATCATCCGTTTTGTGCTAACGTCTTTACGAATATAGGGACTTGTTTGTTTTATAGTTTGCATAGCGTCCTCCTACTTACCAGCGAAACGTTTGCCGTTACGCATGTATTCTGTCAAGTGAATCTTTGATGGGCATACATACGAGCAAAGTCCGCATTCAATACATTTATTCACTTCAAGCATCTTGAGTGCATCTTTGTCACGTGTCTTATACGCGTTCATAATTTGTACAGGTTGAATTTCTACTGGACACGAGTAAACGCATGAAGCACAGTGAACACAAGGTTCCTCTTTTTCGAGCTTTTCATTCATCACGATTAAACTTGTTGTCGTGTGTGTCATGACAACATCATCGCGTAAGATGTTTGTCCCCATCATCGGTCCACCAAGCACCATGACTTTGGGTTGTTCTTCATCTTTATAACCACCAGCAAGTTCAATTAAATCGGTCACAAGTGTTCCAATACGGGCTCTAAAGCTCTTATTATGAATGCCATCACCACTAATGGTGAAAAGTCTTTCTAAAACAGGTAAGCGTTTCTTAACTGCATTATAGATACTTTGAAGTGTTGAAACGTTAAAGTTTAAAACGCCATATTTAGACAACAATTGTCCTTGAGGAATTTTAATGCCGAGTGCATTCTTTATCATGGCCAATTCCCACCCTTGTGGGTAATAGTTCCCAACGGTTTCAACGGTAATATCATATTCAGTAAATTCTTGAAGAACAAACTTTAAACGTTCTTCAATTTCTTTATACTTTTTCTTAATTGCAATGACCCCACGTTTTGCACCTGAAGCATTCATCGCATAAATTAACCCTTTAATGATTTCGCGTGGGTAATTCATCATGACAGAATAGTCTGCAATCAAATTAGGTTCACATTCAACACCATTTGCAATGACAACGTCAATTGGATCTTTGGTGTCAAGTTTAATGTAGGTGGGAAATGCACTTCCACCCAATCCAACTAAACCCGCATCCTTAACAATTTGAATGTAATCTTCTTTTGTTAGTTTTGCAATTTCTACATCTGTTCTTTCAACAATTGAAGGATGCAAGTCATACTTTTTGTCGTTTTTGACAATTAAGCAGTCAACCACTTTTCCGCTATTGTCGATGTGCTTTTCATTACCAACCACCTCACCACTCACTGTAGCGTGCATGGGTTGTTCAAAAAAGGCACCCTTTCTTGTTCCTACGACTTCGCCGACCTTGACAAATTGTCCGCCGCGTACGCACGTTTCACCTTCAGGGCAGCGTGCACTGGTCACAGGATAATAAACATATTCTGCATCAAGGTAGTGAATAATAGGTAATTCCTTGAGTGCTTTCTTGCCATCTGGAATATACTTCGTTTTAGCAATCATATTTCGTTATACTCCCTTCCTGTATAATGGATATTTCTTTGTTAATGAAATTACTTGTTCTTTAATTTCTAATAATTTTTCAGGTTCGTTGCGATGAATGAGTGCTTGATCAATCCACTTTGCAACTAACTTCATATCATCTTCTTTAAATCCTCTTGTGGTCACCGCAGGTGTTCCAAGACGGATACCAGAAGCATATGCTGGTTTTTCTTTATCAAATGGAACGCCATTCTTATTACACGTAATCGATACTTTATGTAATAATCTTTCAGCATCTAAACCTGTCATTTGATGTTTACTTTTCACATCGACAAGCATCAAATGATTATCTGTGCCACCGCTAACAACACGGTATCCAAAAGAAATTAATTCAGATGATAGAACATGTGCGTTTTTAACGACTTGTTTTTGATATTCAATAAAATCTGGGTTCAAAGCTTCATTAAAAGCAACCGCCTTTGCTGCAATCACATGCATCAATGGACCACCTTGAATACCAGGGAAAACTGTTTTATCTATTTTTTTAGCGATGTCTTCATCATTGGTTAATATGATTCCACCACGTGGTCCTCTTAATGTTTTATGCGTTGTTGATGATACAACATGTGCATAAGGAAACGGTGATGGGTGAACACCCGCTGCAACAAGTCCTGCAATATGTGCCATATCAACATGTAGATAAGCACCCACTGCATCTGCAATTTCTCTAAATCGTTTAAAATCAATGATTCTTGAGTATGCACTTGCTCCTGCAACAATGACTTTGGGTTTTACTTCCAAAGCAATTTCTAAAACGCGATCATAATCAATACATTCTGTCTTCTCATCAACACCGTAGAAAAAAGATTGATAGAGCTTGCCAGAGAAATTCAAATTAAATCCATGGGTCAAATGACCGCCTTCTGCAAGTGACATGCCAAGTAATCGATCACCCGGATTCATCAGTGCCATATACACTGCCATGTTTGCTTGAGAACCTGAATGAGGTTGAACATTTGCATATTTGACTTGAAATAATGCTTTCAACCTTTCAATAGCTAACGATTCAATTTCATCAACAAATTCGCATCCGCCATAATAACGTTTTTTAGGATAACCTTCCGCGTATTTGTTCGTCAGAATCGAACCTTGAGCATCTAATACCGCTTGTGAAACAAAGTTTTCAGAAGCAATCAACTCGATATGTTCTTCCTGTCTATTTTTTTCTTTCAGGATGATGGCATCGATGATTGGATCTGTATCATATAAGCCCATTCTGTCCTCCTCGAATATTCCTCAAATTATTATAACATAATAACAAGCAAATGAAAAGACAGTTTTCATGGATAAGAAACCTGTCTTTACTAAACATTTTTATGTTTTTTTAGTATTGATGAATCGTATTTAGAAATACTCTTTATAACGTTACATTATGATAAACATCTTGAACATCATCAAGTTCATCAAGCATGTTCATCAGACGTTCAAATTTATCTTGATCATCTTGATCGGTTAATGTTGTTTCCATAATGGGTAACCACATGATTTGTTCAGTGTCATAATCAAGTTCTGGTCTTGCTTCATTAAATGCGATACGAATTGCTGAAAAATTAGTCGCATCACTATAGATGGTGACACCTTCTTCATCAGTCTCAATGTCACTAACATCTAAATCATTTAATACTAAAATTTCTAAAACTTCATCTTCAGTAATACCCTTCATCGAAAATACAGCTTGATGGTTAAACTGATGAACTACTGAACCAGAGATTCCTAGTTTTCCACCTGTTTTTGTAAAACAGTTTCTGACTTCAGAAATCGTACGGTTCACATTATCCGTTAAACATTCAACGATTAACATCGAATTACCAGGTCCAAAACCTTCGTAACGAATAGATGATAAATTATCTTCTCCGCCACCTTTAGCTTTATCAATATTACGCTTGATAACATCTGCTGGAACTTGTTCTCTTTTTGCTTTTTCAATCATACGTTTCAACGTTTGATTGGTATCTGGATCTGGTGTTCCTGATTTTGCTGCTAAATAGATTTCTCTACCAAATTTCGCATAGAGTTTACTTTTTGTGGCAGCCGTTTTCGCCATAGCTACCTTACGTACTTCAAATGCTCTTCCCATGTTTTAACACCCTTTATTTTCCAAATTTTTCTTCATAGGTACGTATGCTTTGCAAAATAATTTTTTTTGCAGCATCTTTTCCTTCAATATCTAAAATATACGTTTTCTTTCCTTCAAGTGACTTATAAACTTCGAAGAAGTGTCCCATTTCAGTCAGTAAATGGGCTGGTAATTCACTAATGTCTTTATACTGTGTTAATGATGGGTCACCTATCGGTATAGCAATGATTTTTTCATCAATCTCATCCGAATCAATCATCTTCATGACACCAATCGGATAACACTTCACCAAGCTTAATGGTTCAATATCTTCTTGGCAAAGGACGAGCACATCAAGAGGGTCATTATCTCCTGCATATGTTCTAGGAATAAATCCATAATTTGCAGGATAATGGGTTGACGTGAATAAAATGCGGTCTAAAATGATCATCCCTGTTTCTTTATCGAGTTCATACTTCTTTTTACTGCCTTTGGATATTTCAATGACTGCGATAAATTGATCAGGATTAATACGTGATGGATCAATGTCATGCCATATATTCATATAATCAGGCTCCTTTTTTAACCTATATTCATTTTATCACGATTTGGGCTCAAAAAAAACACCCTTTAGATCTGGGTGTTCTTCTTCGAGATGCAAACGGTTAAGATACTACTTATCCCCTATTTTGCGTCCCCAAGTGTATTTAAGTACCTGTATAGGCTACGAACAATCAAACAACCCCTAAATATGCTTAATGATCGTAGTCGCAATTTTTCGGCATTGCGGTAGAAACGTTATCACCTTTTTAGGATAACTTATACGATAATTAAATACATCATCATTATAACAAGCCAATTGATTGAAGTAAAGAAAAATTTAATCAATCGTTATCTAGATGTGCTTTAAATAAAGTTCGTACGTATTTTCAAGAAGTGCATTGATCGTCATTGGACCCACCCCACGTGGTACGGGTGTGATATAACTTGCCACTTCTTTTGCACCTTCAAAATCAACATCGCCCACAAGTTTACCATCCACACGATTGACACCAACATCAATAATGATTGCTCCTGGTTTAATCATGTCTTTAGTAACAAGATGAGGTTTACCCGATGCAACCACAAGGAGATCTGCTTTTCTAGTATGACTTGCTAAATCCTTAGTTTGACGATGACATACCGTAATCGTAGCTCCTTGGTCCATAAGCAAACGTGCCACAGGAAAACCAACGATATTCGAACGTCCAACAATCACTGCATCAAGTCCAGAAATAGAAATGTTATAGTGCGCTAGTAATGTCATAATACCTTTAGGTGTTGCGGGTTGAATGGTGGGTTTCTTTTGGTAGAGATTCCCTTGATTAATCACGTGGAAACCATCAGCATCCTTATCTTTTGATATGGCATCAATCAACGTGTTTTCATCTAAATGTTTAGGGATAGGTAATTGTAAAATCATACCATCCACATTTGGATTTTTGTTAAGTGATTGAATTAAGGATAAAACCTCATTAAAGGTAACATCGTCTGGTAGATGATGTAATTTATGATCGATTCCAGCAACTTCACATGCTTTTCCTTTACCTTTGACGTACGATAAAGAAGCCGGATTTTCACCAATCAAAATAATTGAAAGGTGTGGACGGCGATTTCCTTTTTGGATATGTTCTAAAATATGTTGATTTAATTTTTTATTTCTTTCATTTGCTACACCAAATCCATCAAGGATAATCATTATTTTTACTCCTTATCTTTCACATTTCCTGATGCATCAATTTCAATGTTGAGTGCACGCGGAGTTTTGTTTAAACCTGGCATAACCATAATGCCTTTCGTTAAAGCAACCAAGAAACCAGCTCCAAGTGATGGACGAATTTCTGAAATATTTAATGTGAATGGTTCAGGTAAACCGTGGATTGTAGGATCTCCTGTAATGGATAATGGTGTTTTTGCCATACATACAGGAAGATTCCATCCTAATGCTTCATAAGATTCTAATTGTGCTTGCGCTTTTTTAGTAAATACAACTTCTTTTGCACCATAAATATCTTTAGCAATCGTTTCAATCTTTGTTCTTGGGCTATCTTCTTTATGATAGATTGGATGATATTCTGACGTTTGATCAGCAAGCTTAACAACGATGTTAGCTAAATCAACCATGCCTTCGCCACCTTTAGAGAATCCATCGCATAAAGCAATGTTATGCCCCTCTTCTTTTGCCCAATTCAAGATATAATCGACTTCATCTTTCACATCATTATCATAGTGATTAACAGCGATAACACATGGCAATCCAATACGTTTAATATTGTCTAAATGTTTTTCCAATAAAGGTAAACCTTTTTTCATAGCTTCTAAATTTGGTTCAGAGAATTTTTCTGCTCCACCATGCGATTTTAAAGCTCTTAAAGTTGTCACAATAACGATTGTATCCACTTGTTTGCCAAGATGTGGCATCTTTAAATCTAAGAATTTTTCCATACCTAAATCAGCACCAAATCCTGCTTCAGTGACTGTATACTCGCCCAGTTTTAATGCTAACTTGGTTGCAACAATCGAGTTACAACCGTGCGCAATATTTGCAAATGGACCCGCATGTACGAATGTCGGAACACCATCAATTGTTTGTACTAAATTAGGGTTTAACGCATCCTTTAATAACCACGTAAGCGCATCAGCTCCACCTAGATCAGAAACGTATAAAGGACGGCTTTCTTTGTTATAACCAATCAAGATACGGTTAATCCGATTTTTTAGATCCATCAAATCTGTAGAAAGTGCTAAAATTGCCATAATTTCACTGGCTGCGGTAATAATAAAACCATCTTTGCGTTGTACCGTTTCGATGTCTCTTAAATTACGATCATTCATATCCATACAACGTTTCCACGTCACTGTTTCAATGCCAAGTTCATTGCCTTGAAACATGTGATTATCGATTAATGCAGCAAGTAAATTATTTGCTGCTGTGATGGCATGTAGATCACCTGTAAAGTGAAGATTAATATCATCTGATGGAACAACAATCGATTTTCCACCACCTGTAGCTCCGCCTTTTAAACCAAAGACTGGTCCTAAACTAGGCTCTCTTAAAGCTAAAACAGGGCGTTTACCGATATATTTCAAACCTTGTGTCAACCCAATGGATACGGTTGTTTTACCTTCTCCCGCAGGTGTAGGGTTAATTGCAGTAACAAGAATAAGTTTGCCATCCTTCTTGCCTTCTAAACGTTTTAAAACTTTTAAATCAACTTTTGCTTTGTCAAAGCCATAGGGGATACATTCTTCTTGAGAAATACCCATTTTTTCACATAACAATACGATTTTTTCCATGTTCTTCTCCCTTAATCAATAAAAAAGTATCTCGTTAAAGATACTTTTATTATAACACAAACAGGTCATTTCATGAAAGCCCTTACTTCGAAAAACTTATAAGTTCAAAATAGTTTTAATCTTTAAAGGAAGACCATCAATTTCTTTTAATGAAAGACTGCATAAAGCAAAGCGTACCCCACCATTCATGGGTACAGCAAAGATACGATGTTCTGCAAGTTTCAAATAATCATTTTCAGGATCCTTCGTTAAAACCACTGTATAAAAGCCACTTCTAAATGGATGCGTCTTTAATCCAATCGCTTTTGCTTGAGAAATAAAGAGTTGACTTCTCTTTTGCACAAGCGTATTGATCTTATCTAAATCGTGATGAAACGCTTTTTGATTTTCGATCATTGAAAATTTGTTAAAGAGTTCGATGGACGCAGTTGGGGTTGCTGACCATGAACCTCTCGCTTCATTGACATATGCCATATGAATGTTTGCGATGCGTTTTTCATCTTTTCCTAAATAAATGGCTGCACCTAAACGAAGACCGTAGACACCAAATGTCTTTGATCCGGAAAATGCAATAACGCTTGTAACATGTTTTTCTAATTTAGGTAAAAACGACAGTTTTTTACGATTATTTTCTTCGTGAGAAAATTCTAGATAAGCTAGGTCGTATAAGAAAACAATGTCATTATTTACTTTTGAATTTAGAATATCCAAAATGGATAAAAATTCTTTTTCGCTTAATGTAAATCCAGTCGGATTATGACATGGATCATTAACGACGACAATTACACGATGTTGTCTTAGACATAATTCATCTAATCTTTCTTTAAATGATTTTAAATTAAAACCATCGCCATCAAAGAGTTCATGTTCAAAACAAGATAGTTTAGCTCTGTCTGCAAAACGTTCGTACTGCCAACGAATGTCTGAAACAAAAATAGCTTCTTCCGGTTTTGTAAAAACTGAGAAAGTTGCTGCAATCGCCCCGCTCCCACCGGGTGTTGCACATGCGTTAACGTGTAAATGGTCTTTAATGGTTGATTCATACGGACCAAAAACCCATGTTAACAAGTTTTTTTTGAATAAAGTTCCACCGTCAACGGCTGGATATGGAAGAATCTCCTCATCAGTCAAGTTTTTGATTGCATTCGAAACTGTAGGCATTCCTCCAATCGCTTTATCCTCATCATAAAACATACCGATGGATGCATTGATAACGTCAGGATATATTTTTGCCGCCTCACGTGCATCCTTTGATATTTTTAAAATATCTACTGCCACCTCGATCACCTCTATCTCAATTATAAATGAAATCATCTAAAAACAGGTCAAATAAATAGAGCCAATGGCTTTTCTCGAACTTTGTTACAAGTGTGATGTGCACATGTCCTTTTAAATAACCCAGTCTAACTTGTGATATAAATGCATTTGCTTTTTCAAACAGTTTTTTACCATCAATTTTTTGTGATGCTTCCATTGATAAAACGAGTGTAACCTGATTTGATTCTACAATTGTTTTATGCGCACCTATCTTAGATGACAGTTTTTTAAATAACTTCTCATACATGTAAAGTTGTAGATCTGCATCAAGTTCACCAAAACGATCTGCGAGTTCTTGTTTTAGATCATCGATATCTTTCATGCGATTTAATTCAGCGATTCGTTTGTGAATCTCTATACGTACTGAATCTTGAGATACATAGGTTGGATCAACGTGTCTTGGTGCATAAACTTCGTCGATTTGAGTATCTTTAGGTTTGTCTAAAGAGATACCTGTAATGGCTTCTTCAAGCAATTTCATGTAAAGTTCTAAACCTACTGAATCGATAAAGCCTGACTGTTCTGAACCTAAGATATCACCTGCACCGCGTATGGATAAATCACGCATTGCGATTTTAAAACCACTGCCAAGTGCAGTGAAATCTTGGATTGCAGATAGTCTCTTTTTTGCCTCATCATTGATATTCTTATGTTGATCATATAAGAGATACGCATAAGCAATACGGTCACTACGACCGACGCGACCCCTAATCTGATAGAGTTGTGATAAGCCTAATTGATCAGCATCATGAATAATGAGTGTGTTGGTGTTAGGGATATCCACACCTGTTTCAATAATGGTTGTAGAGACCAAAACGTCATACGCGTGATCAATAAAATCAGATAGCACATTTTCAAGTTGATCACGATTCATTTGTCCGTGTGCAAATGTAATTCTCGCTTCTGGAACTAATTTTTGTAATCGATGAACTACACCTTCAATGCCTTGAACTTTATTAAATAAATAGAAAACTTGACCACCTCTAGCTATTTCTCTCACGATGGCTTCTTTAACCAAAGCATCTTGTCTTTCAACGACATAAGTTTGCACTGGATATCTGTTTCTTGGAGGTGTTTCAATCATGGATAGATCTTTTAAACCCATCATTGACATTTGTAAAGTTCTTGGAATAGGGGTTGCTGATAGTGTCAAAGTATCCACATTCACTTTGATTTCTCTAATACGCTCTTTATGTTCAACACCAAAACGTTGCTCTTCATCAATGATGAGTAGTCCTAAATCCTTAAATTTAACATCTTGTGATAAAAGGCGATGTGTACCAATCACGACATCAACATAACCTTTTTTGAGTTGTTCCAAAGTTTCTTTTTGTTTTTTAGGCGTTACAAAGCGCGACATTAAAGCAACATTTGCACCGTATTTTTCAAATCGTGCTTTAAATGTATAAAAATGTTGTCTTGCTAAAACGGTTGTTGGAACAAGATATAAAACTTGTTTTTGGTTTAACACTGCTTTAAAAGATGCTCGAAGTGCAACTTCAGTTTTACCGAAACCAACATCACCACAGATTAACCGGTCCATCGGTCTTTCCTGTTCCATATCGTGTTTAGTATCAACGATTGCGCGTTGTTGATCTTTTGTTGTTTCATACATAAAATCACGTTCAAATGATACTTGCATCTCTGTGTCTGGATTAAATTTGAATCCAATACTTTGTTGTCTTTGTGCATATAGTGCAAGCAATCGATCTGATAAATCTTTAATGCGCATTCTCACTTGTGCTTTTGTCTTAGACCATTGTTTTCCACCAAGTTTAGATAACTTGGGATGCATTCCATCGTGAGTCGCATACTTTAAAACCATTTCAATCTGATCCATGGGGACATATAGAGCTTCTTCATTCAAATAGATAATATGTAAGTAGTCTCTTTTCTCGCCAGATAATTCCATCGTTTTTAGTCCCATATATTGGCCAATACCATAATCGTAGTGTACGACAAAATCACCTGGTGTTAAATCTTCAACACGTCTGATTTTAGTCGCTTGATTTAATACACTTCGATATCTGATTGCAGGTCTTACGCGATATGTAAAAAGTTGGGTTTCATCAATGACCCATACTTTTTCGTTTTTGATTTGAAATGCGCCAAAACTTGGTTGTTCGATGATATGTATGCCAGGCGTATCACTATGGTTAAAGTCATAATTTAAGTGCTTACTATCTAAAAATGAAGTGAGTTCATCTTTAAACGTTTTTTGGGTCATAGAAACAAAAATACGATAATTGGGCATATCTTTGATATCAAGATAAAAAAGTTCTAAATTCCCTTGATAGCTATTGAGTGATGAAACACTGATATCAAAGGCTTGTTCAGGACTATTAAAACCAAAATTATCGATTTCGATATGGGGATATTTTAATTGTTCATCCAGTGTAATTCTAAAAGGAATTTGTAAAAAGTGATCACCATTCATGGTGGTCGCATACGTCATCAAGTCACTTAATGTGTGTTCTTCATTGATTTTCATTTTATGGACATCAATGAAATATAGCTTAGAATCAGGTGCAAAATCCAAGAGTGTCGTTTTTTCTTCATTGAAAAAAGAAATGTAGATTGAAAGCCCATCCAGTTTAATACGCTCTTCAATCCATTCAATGTCTTGACTATATTTTCCCACTTCGCGTTCGGAAAGTTTCATGTTTTCAAAAAACTTTCTTATTTTTTGAACAGCATTCACCTTCATTTGATCGGTATAGAAAAGTTCATGAATAGGTGCAATTTCAACATGATCAATTTCTTGAAAAGATCTTTGTGTTTCGACATCAAAAAGCTTAATCTGATCGATCACATCATCAAAAAAGTCGATACGAAAAGGTTGTTCATGATGAAGCGTAAACACATCTAAAATATGGCCTCTAACCGAAAATTCACCCGGTTTTTCAACCGTGTATGTTCTTTGGAATCCGCTATACACCAAATACTGAACTAATTTTTCTAAATCATAAGTCATATCTTTGTTCAATCTTTTAACACTATTTAAATAATCGTTTGGTTTTAATTGACGTAGTGATAAACCTTGCATGGTTGTTACAACAACAAATGGCTTACCCGTCATGAGTTGTTTCAACGTATAAAGACGTTCACTTTTGAACTCTGGGCTGCCTAAAGCCATCATGGAAGTGAGTGTTTGATCTGCTGGATAAAAAAGAACTTCTTCGCTATCTAGAAGTTGAGAAAGCACATCATAATATTTTTGAGCTTCGTATAAATTAGGTGTAACAACAACCACTGTTTGGTTATTTTCTTTAAAATCAATAGCAGTTAAATATGCATTAAACGTGTCATTAGAAGACTTAAAAAACGTCGTTTTCGACGTTTTCTTAATCCATTCTTGTATATGATTTAATCGTTTAAGCCATTCAATCATGGTTAACTCCATTACTTTATTGCGTGTTATATTTGGTCATAATGTCCTTATAAGGCACGCCTTCAATAAACATTTCAACGACTTCTTTTGACTGCTGAATCGACTTAGTGAGCGTGATTAATTGGTCTTGTGTAAACTGTCCTAAAACGTATTGGTCTAAAGGGATATTAGGATTATTATCAACACCAATTCGAATACGTTTAAACGCTTCTGTATGGATCAATCCAATAATATTTCTAAGACCATTATGTCCACCGTGACCACCAGTTTCCCGGAGTCTAAGTTTACCTGTCTCTAAATTAACATCATCAACGATCACTAAAAGATCTTCGACGGGTATATCATAATACTGCATCACTTTTGAAATCGCTTCTCCTGATAAATTCATAAATGTTGAGGGTTTAACTAAACATACTTTTTTCCCTTCAACGTTTAGAATTGCAACTTCAGCATTAAATTTTGCATCAAAACGAGGTTGTGCAGCTGCATCCTTTAAAATATCATCAATTACCATAAATCCAATGTTGTGTCTTGTTTTTTGATACTTGAGTCCTGGATTACCAAGACCTACGACAAGTTTCATTGTGCATTCTCGTTATGTTGGATTTTATCAAAGATTTGGCTAATTGGCTCATCTTTAACAATGTGTAAAATGGATTGACCAAGGAGTGGTCCGATGGATAATTGGGTGATTTTAGGTGATTTTTTGGATGGATCTAATGCGATCGTGTCAGTGACAACGACTTCAGAAATGGGAGAGTTTTCAATACGTTCAATGGCTGGTCCAGATAAAACAGCATGAGTTGCTGCAGCATAGACCTTTGTTGCACCTGCATCAATTAATGCTTGAGCTCCAGCAACAAGTGTACCTGCTGTATCAATGATATCATCGACCATAATTGCAATTTTACCTGCTACATCACCAATGATATTTTGGACTTCTGCCTTATTAGGTTCAGGACGTCTTTTATCAATGATGGCTAATGGTGCATTAAATGTTCTTGCAAAAATTCGAGCTCTTGTTACACCACCATGATCCGGTGATACAACAACGATATTTTCTAATTTCTTTGTATGTTGAAAATAATCGGCTAAAAGTGGTGATGCAGGGAAATTATCAATCGGGATATTAAAGAAACCCTGAATTTGTGCTGCATGTAAATCCATACAGATTACACGGGTAATTCCTGCCACCTGAAGCATATCAGCAATCAGTTTTGCCGTAATAGGCTGTCTTGATTTTGCTTTACGATCTTGTCTAGAATATCCATAATATGGCATTAAAACAGTAATCGTTTTTGCAGATGCTCTTTTTAATGCATCTGCCATAATCAGTAATTCCATTAAATGTTCATTCGCTGGGGCTGAAGTTGATTGGACAATAAAAACATCGTGTCCACGGACGCTATCCTCGATGTTAACTGAAATTTCACCATCTGCAAATTTAACAACATCTACAGAGCTAATTTCAATATTTGCAGCCTTAGATATTTCCTCGGCTAGTGCACGATTTGAGCTGAGTGCGAACAGCTTAATTTTTTTTCCACTAATGATGGACATGACGTTTGACAACTCCTTCGTTTTCTCTCGCTTTCATTATACATGAAAGTCATTTTTAATTCTATGTCTTATCTCAAAAAAAAATCTTCTTGCAGGTGACTGCAAAAAAGATTTTATGCGTATACAGTGATCATGTGATCTTATTCTTCTTCTTCGGTTACAGGGTTTAATAGGGCTTCATTATACGCAACAACAATTGCATCTTCAATCATCTTGCGCATTTCGCCGTGAATGGGGTGAGCGATATCTCTAAATGTGCCATTAGGTGTTTTTTTGCTTGGCATGGCGACAAAGATACCGTTTTCGCCTTCAATGATACGTATATCGTGTACAACAAAACTTTCATCGAAAGTAATGGTAGCTACACCTCTAAGTCTGCTTTCACTGCTAACAAGCTTTACTCTCACATCAGTAATTTTCATTTTGCCCTCCAAGACGTCCATGATTTATACCCAAATTATAGCATATTTCCTTTGTACTTTAAACAATTTTTACTGTTTTACACTTGTTTTGAGCGGATTAAGGCCTGATTTTTGAATTTTATTGATGATTTTTGTATCATTTTCTTTAAAAGTTAAGATATAGACCGTAGAACCGCTTCCACTCATCTGGGCTTGCTTATTGATTTTTTGAACTTTACGTAGAAATAATGCAAAATCAGGATGACATTTTTGCGTCGTAGGTGTTAAGACATTGTAGGTTTTATTAAAGAATGTATCATATTTTTCATTGATGTATAACGTAAATAGACGATTAAATCGGTGGGGGCTAAAGTCGATCCTGTGATTTAAAAAGATGTCTTTCGTTGATACTTCAATATCTGGATAAAAAAGATAAATGTCTTTGATAGGAGGTGTTTGAATAAAGAGAAGGTTTTCACCACGGCCATAAACATAAGCAGGTTTATTATGCAAACAAAAGAGTGTATCAGAACCAAGTTTTAAAGCGATTTCCTCTTGTTTCTCTGTTGATAAATCTAATTCCCATAACTGATTAAGACCTCTGATGGTTGCAGCAATATCTGCTGATCCTCCACCGAGTCCAGCGCCAATGGGTATATGTTTTTCCAACGTAATGATTGCACCTTGTTTGACGTCAAACATCGATTTAATCAATTTTGCAGTTTTGATGATGGCATTATTCTCAATGGGAACCTCACTATTAAGGATAATATCTTTATCGTGATGACTGAACGTGATGACATCATGAAGTTCTAGTGGAATCATGATCATTTTTAAATCATGATAACCATCTTTTCTTTTTCGAACAACATCTAATGCGATATTGATTTTTGCATATGCTTTTTCAACGATCATATGGCCACTCCTTTATAAGCATCAAGAATGTATCTAGAGATAAAGCTTCAGCTCGTGTTTGAATATCAACATGCTGATTAGTGAGAAATGTTTCAATCTCTTTTTTAGAGACGTTGAGTGCTTCATGTAAGTTATTAACCAATGTCTTACGTTTTTGTTTAAATGCTCCTTTAACAAAATGAATGAAAAAAGGAATGAGTGCTTCATCAATTAAAGGTTGACTTCTTTTTTGAATACGAATGACTGCACTGTCAACATTCGGAACTGGATAAAAGAGGTGTCTTTTGACATCCATCATTTTTGATGCATGTGCTTGAAACTGTAAGATGACTGATAGTGCATTATAATCTTTTGAAGAAGGTGTCGCTAATAAACGATCGCACACTTCTTTTTGAATCATGAGCGATGCTGTTTTTACATTTTTCGATTCAAGAAGTTTGAATAAGATCGGTGTTGTGATGTAATAGGGGACATTAGCAACCACATGTAAATCGTGTGGATAAATGGATAAATCGGCATCCAAAAAATCACCATACACAATGTTTAAGTTAGCATGTTTTTCTTCAAGTTGATGAAGAATCGGTGCTAACGATGTATCAATCTCATAAGCAAAAACTTCCTTTGCTTGTTCAGCCAAATAAGAGGTCAATGCTCCTTGTCCAGGACCGACCTCAATCACATACTTATCTATAATGTTTGATTCTCGAACAATCTTCATTAAAAGATTTTTATCTCTTAAAAAGTTCTGTCCGAACTTCTTTTTCGCTTGATGTTGCATGGATAACCTCCATGATTTCTTGCTTGTTTATCCCAAACATGTGTAGTCTGTGATATAACGTTTTTCCATTTGTAAAGCCAATCCCAAGTTTTTCACACACATCATATCTAAATGCTTTTGAAGACATATCCCCAGTCAAACCAACCTCATGTAAAAAGGCGTGTGTGATATCGCTTGATGCCTGATTTTTAACCATTTTTATTGATTTTAAAGCGTCCCATAATGCTTCATCAGATGCATGCTCAACGCCCACTTTCTTCAAGTTTTTGCTAACAGCATCTTCTTTTTTAATGAATGCGTGATAAACATGAGTTAGTTCTTTTCCTACTAATCTTCGAATCCGTTCACCCGCATGATCTGGATCTAAAAATAAGATGATGTCATGTGTTTGATCAAGTTTTTTTAACATTAAAATACGATCATCATCAATCGCACTTCCATTAGTCATCACAACCAAAGGATGATCAAGTAATCGTTCAAGTCTGAATTTATCATTTTTACCTTCAACGACAAAAACGTGAGGTCTCATCATTTTCTATAGAAAAACTTCGGATCATTTTTTGTACCTGATAACATAAGACTTTCAATGATCTTCGATTGATCTTTCAAAGATGAAATCTTACCGTTTTCAAGCAAGATATAGATTTGATCACCAAATCCCTCACCGCGATCTTGGTAAGTACTATTAAAAACCGTTCGATGTGATGTAAAGTATTTTAACTCTTCCGGCTTAAAGGATGCTTTAATCTTTTCGATTTGTTCCTTATTTTCTTCAACATCATTGATGTATCCCCAAATATGACGATTCATAAAATCGTGTGCTAATTTTCTTAGAACATCATCTTTAGATTTCAAGAAACTCGCGATAAGTCCGTTAATATAAAAGTCATCAATCTCGATATAAGCATCTAAATCTTCAGGATTTTTCATGATACATTTGAGTGGATCAACGTTACTTTCAAAATGAAAACCTTGTTCAAGTAAATATCTGACGCGTTCATAAATCTTTTCAAGATTAACTTCATATGCTCTTGCAACCGGATGATAATACACTTGCCAGTACATATGATATCGAGCGATTAAATAGTTTTCAATCGCGTGAATTCCAGAAACTTTAAAAACAACTTTACCTTGTTTGATATATAAAACACGAATTAAGCGATCGACATCAATATGACCATAAGCGGCACCGGTATAGTAAGCATCGCGTTCTAAATAATCGAGGCGATCGACATCGAGTTGACTTGATATAAGCTGTTCAATTAATGGAAACTTCTTTTCTTTTCTTAAAATACGCGAAACATCTTCAGCAAATGTTTCATCTTCCATATCCAAAATGGATCTTAGTTCTTTATTCGATGTAATCAGTTTTGCTCCAATTTCCTCGTGATTGACATTAAATGTTTTTTCGAAGGCATGTGAATACGCACCATGTCCAATATCATGAAGCAATGCTGATACTAAAAAGAGCATCTTTTCGCGTTCATTCAATGCTTCAGCAATATCTGGTACCGATAAAAAGCGATTTGCGATTTCATAAACTCCTAAACTGTGAACAAATCTTGAATGCTCTGCACCATGAAAAACCATCTGGACACCAGAAAGCTGACGAATACGGCGAAGCCTTTGAAAAAGTTCACTATCAATGAGCTTTTTAATTAAAACATCATTCACATGGATAAATCCATAAAGAGGATCTTTAAACACTTGTTGTTTAGGTAGTTTTTTCAATCTAAAACCTCCATCGGTAAAAAAGTGCCTGACCAGGCACTATGCGTTAATGGTATAAGACTTGACGAGTTCGACCTCATCACCGGTTGATAACATAAATGCACTTCCATCATCTGTGTCTAAATGACAATCTAGACGAAACTGTGCATGCACACGGCATAAGACATTATCTAAAATACCTGGCTTTATACCGCCAACTTTAATCGAAACCATTTGACGATCAACAACGCCAAATTCTTTAGCTTCTTCTATTGAAAAGTGAATGTGACGATCAGCAATAATCACACCTTCATTGATTGTTACTTGTCCTTTTGGACCAACGAGTGTTGCTGCACCAGATCCTTTAACATCACCTGATGATCTCACTGGAGCAACAAATTTAAAGCGTAGTGCATCACTTTTAGAAATCTCAACTTGTGAAGCTGGACGAACTGGACCTAAAATACGTACGCCTGCTAAAAGTTTACCTTCTGGGCTAATCACATCAACCTTTTCTTCAGCAGCATACTGACCTGGTTGAGTTAACTCTTTCATCACAGTTAACTGATAACCTTGACCAAACAAAATTTCAAGATGTTCCTGTGTTAAATGTAAATGACGTCCTGAAATACCAACGGGAATTTTTTTCATAGATGAATCCTCCTTATATACGTAGTGATTATAACATTTAAAGGATATGTTTTCAATGAGTTTATGATAGAATAAAGCCAAGAAAGGGGTGTTTATATGCCTAGTATTTTCTCAAAAATCATCTTAAGAGAGATCCCTGCACACATTGTTTATGAGGATGATCAAGTGATCGCATTCCTTGATATTTCACAAGCAACCAAGGGACATACATTAGTTGTTCCTAAAGTTGAGTACAAAGATATTTTCGAAGTTCCAGAAAAAACATCAAGTCGCGTGTTTGAAGTTGCTACCAAACTTGCAAAAGCCATCCAAAAAGCATTTGGTGCACATGCGATGAATATCTTATCGAATAACGGAGAATATGCAGGACAAACAGTCTTCCATTTTCATATTCATCTCATTCCTCGATACGATAAAGCCGATGAAAATCTTTTCAAATTAAAGAATAACCAAGGAAATCTCACACCAGATGAATATAAAGAAAGAGCCCGTTTGATTAAAGAGGCTCTATCGTAAACATGACACCATCATTGATATTTTCTACCTTAAGTAACAAATTAAAATGTGCGCACGTTTTTTGAACGATGCTCATACCTAAGCCAAATTGACCCTTTTGTCCTTTTTCATACGGTTTAAAAACGTGGTCAATAAACTGATGACTAATGGACTCACCATCATTAAAGAAGGTGAGTTTTTTATTTTTCAATGTGATCACAATTTTTGATTTTGCATAGCGCAGTGCATTATCGATGATATTTGAAAATGCAGTATAAAAGTTTTCTTTCACACCAAAATAGGTTGAATCATCAAGTTCTGTGACAAACGTAATATTCGTTCGATATTTTTGGTTATTAACTATATTGATAATGACATCTTTGATACGAATATCTTCAAACTCACTTGGATCTTTTAAATACTCAAGTTTGTTGAGTTCTAGTAATTGCTTCACCTTTTGGTTTAACATCTCAGCTTGCTTAACAATAACTTCAGCTTCACTGATATCCGATATACCGTCACCAATTGCTTCAGCATAAGATTGAATGACTGCAATCGGTGTTTTAAAGTCATGTGAAATATTTTGAAGCATTTCTTGTTTCGATTTTTCAGAATGCTGAATTTCTTGTCGCATTTTCTCAATGGTTTTCGCAAGATCAGTGATCTCATCACTACCATCAATTTCAATCGGTTCTTGATAATTATTTCGTCTAAGTACTTGCACTTCACCTTGCAACCTCTTAATTCTTTCAACGGTAATTCTTGACCACATCAAAATTATTAAGTTTCCAAGTAAAACAAGAGCAATAAAACTGATGCGCATTAAAAGAGAAAATGCGTTGCCAAAGACGGATAAATAATCCTCTCCCGTAAAGACAATGACATTAATGCCACCAGGGCGTCGTTCTATCCAAAAATAGTAGTCATCGCCATCAACTTCGATATGTCGATCCTGTCCTGGCCAAACGAGCATCATATCAGCCACTTCATCTGCTGTAAATGCATCATCTAAAACTTCCAGATGATAACTTGTAACGACGTTACCACCTTGAGCGATGATATAACCGTTATATTCTGATGTTGGTGGATTAGCAATGTTTGAACTCACTTCATTTAAGTATGCAGAAAGTTGAAGTTCATTTTGTGAAACTCTAAATTCAGAAAACACACGATTTAATGCAACAATAAAAATGAGACTGGTTAGCAGTGTCACTAAACTAAAGATTAAATTTAGCTGTGTCGCTAACTTAATCTCTTTCATAATAAACGATATCCATAGCCATAGATGGTTTCAATCTTTAACTCAGGCATTTTATGGCGCAAACGTCTTAAAAGATCATCAACCACACGGTCAGATCCATAATAGTTTTCACCCCATACATGTTTTAAAATATCTTCTCTCGCAAACGCTTGATTGATGTTTTTAATAAAGAATAATAAAAGTTCAAATTCTTTATTGGTTAAATCAATCATTTCTGACTCAAGTCTAATTTCACGTTTGGTGATATTAATCTCATATTCACCATAGCGTACGATTTCAGAAACTTGAGGAATGAGCTGACGTTTTAAAACAGCTTTGACACGTAAAATAAGTTCTCTTGGTGAATAAGGTTTTGCAAGATAATCATCTGAACCTAACTCTAGTCCCATGATTTTATCTAAATCTTGATCACGCGCAGATGTAAAAATAACTGATGCTGTACTGTGGTTTTCTTTAATCGCTTTAATTAAATCATAACCGCTAACTTCACCTGTAAGCATGATATCTAAGATCCACATATCTACCGGATCTTGCACATGCTCTAACGCCGTTTCACCATCATGAAAAACGGTCGTTTCATAACCTTCACGAACGAGATATTTACGAATAATCTCAGCTAAATCTTTTTCGTCTTCAACATAATAAATTTTCATAGCTTTACCTGCCTTTTTAAGTAAAATAAGCGCGCATAAGCACACTTATTATACCATATAGATTGTTATAGGAGAGAAAATTGAAGCACCTCTATCTTACCAAAAGAGTATGGGATGTCCATGTTTTTTTGGTGTGAAATTATGTTATTTAATAACATCGACTTTCATATAGGGGCGAAGTGCCTCTGGAACAGTGATTGTTCCATCTGCATTTTGATAGTTTTCGATAATCGCAATCATCGTTCTTCCTACGGCTAAACCACTACCATTTAAGGTATGAACAAACTCTGTTTTCGCATCTTTACTGCGTTTAAAACGAATATTTGCACGACGTGCTTGATAGTCTTCTGCATTAGAAATCGATCCGATTTCTCGGTACATATTTTGTCCGGGTAACCAAACTTCAATGTCATAGGTTTTTGCCATACCAAAACCCATGTCACCTGTAGATAGACATACCACACGATAAGGTAGACCTAATCGTTTTAAAACTTCTTCTGAATTAATGAGCATCTTTTCAAGTTCTTGATAAGAATCTTCTGGTTTCGTAAACTTAATGAGTTCAACCTTATTAAATTGGTGTTGTCTTAAAATACCACGTGTATCTCTACCTGCAGATCCTGCTTCAGAACGGAATGCCGTTGTATATGAACAGTATTGAATTGGTAGTTGATCACCATCGAGGATTTCATCACGATGTAAATTAATCGTAGGCACTTCAGCTGTTGGGTTTAAATACCATGAGTTATCACCGGCAACTACTTTAAACGCATCTTCTCTAAACTTAGGGAATTGCCCAGTAGCAAACATGCTTTTTTCGTTAACGATATATGGAGGTATAATTTCGGTATACCCATGTTCATGGGCGTGTAAATCCATCATAAACTGGATTAATGATCTTTCGAGACGTGCACCAAGCCCTTTATCGACAACAAAGCGTGTACCCGTGATTTTGGCTGCTCTTTCAAAATCCAAGATATTTAATGATTCACCTAATGCAATATGATCTTTGACTTCAAAGTCAAAAACACGTGGTGTCCCCACTTTTTTAATCTCAACATTCATGGAATCATCTTTACCTACAGGTACGCTTTGATGAGGAATGTTAGGAGTGATCGCTAAAATCCAACTGATTTTATCTTCAACTGATTTGAGTTCATCGTCTAAAACTTTAATCTCATCACCTAAATGAGCAACTTCATTTAAAATAGAAGTCGCATCCATCTTTTGTCTTTTGAGTTCACCGATCTTTTTTGAAGCATCATTACGAAGTGCTTTTTTAGCTTCAACTGATAAAATGATATCTTTACGTTTATTGGATAATTCAACCACTTCATAAAGATAGGTAAAATCACCATTACGGTTTGATAATGTTTGAATCACTTCTTCAATGTGTTCAACAACATACTTTAAATCTAACATACTCAACTTCCTCCTTTAAAATAAAAAACGCCCTTATGTTCTAAGGACGTATATACGCGGTGCCACCTTAGTTCTAGAACAATGTCTAGCCCTCAATATCTTTAACGCAGACCTACGGACATGATTAGTGTCACTTAGAAGTGGATTTCATCATCAATGTGTCCATGCTTTCACCAACCGCATGTTCTCTAAACCACATCAATCATTACTTGTCTTCATCATTGTGTTATCTTTATTATAAATGACAACTGATATAAAGTAAATAGACTTTACTCAGCCTTTCGTTTAATTAACGCTTTTAAATCGTCTTTGATTTCCTCTTTTTGTAAACCAAAATCAAGAATAGCTTCGATGTAATCAACTTTGTTGCCGACGTCGTAACGTTTTCCTTGAATGTCGTAGGAATATACTTTCTCAGTTGCCATTAAACGAAGAATCGCATCCGTTAATTGAATTTCGTTACCTGCTCCACGTGTTTGACTTTTTAAATAATCAAAGATTGCCGGTGTTAAAATATATCTTCCCGCTATCGCTGAACGTGAAGGAGCTTCTTCAACTTTAGGTTTTTCAACAACGCCTTTTAACTCAACGATTGGTTTTTTGGAACCTTCTTTTGGAATGCATATCCCATATTTAGATGTATTTTTTAATTCAACTTCCATCGTACCTAGAACAGTCGATTTAACCTCTTCATACACATCTGCAAGCTGTTTAATGGCTGGTTTATCTTTTCCAACATACATATCATCGCCTAAAAGAACTGCAAAGGGTTCACCGCTGATAAACGCCTCAGCTTGTAAAACCGCGTGACCTAGGCCAAGTTGTTCTCTTTGACGAATGTAGTGAATGTTTGCTCCTACACCAATATTTCTAACAAGACCGTATTCGTAATGCTTATTTTTTTGAAGCAGAATGGTTTCTAATTCGATGTTATAGTCAAAATAATCAATAATCGCATTTTTATTCGAACTGACGATTAATAAAATATCGGTCATACCCGCTTCAATCGCTTCATTGACGATATATTCGATTGTAGGACGATCAATAATGGGTAAAAGTTCTTTAGGTAATGCTTTTGTAATCGGTAAAAATCTGGTTCCATAGCCTGCTGCAGGAATGACTGCTTTTTTAATCATGCTCATTCTCCTTTAATGATTTTTTAGTAGATAAATGGTAAGTTGTATAAAAACCTAAACCACATAAGATGATACCCGCAACCCAGGTGATCCAAGATGTATCAAAGACATTGGTTTCGGTAGAAGATTGTAATTCAAATAAGATATTAAATGGTGAAATCAAGATAATCCCTAAAACTGCCATATAAAAATGAACTTTGTAATGTATGAGAACTTGGTACATCACTTTTCCGATGACTATCATACCAATTAAAACACCTAGGATTAGCATCAATAACATCGGCAAATAAGGCATAACTTCACTAAAATTAAAGGTAACTAACGCTCTAAAAACATCATCGACTAATGAGATGAGTAAATTGAAATAACCTAACGCCATCAAAAGAGTTGCTGCTGAAAGACCAGGTGTGATCAGTGAAGCTGCTGTTATGAACCCAATCATAAATACAACTAAATAATAAGTCCACCCTTGAGCTGCTGCATTTGTCTCTTGAACAAACAAGAATAAAACCATCATAACAATTGCTAATCCCATCACAAGAAAATGATGCCACGCTTTAGGTTTATTTTTTAATTCAGGTGTAACACTGGGGATAGACCCAATAATAAAACCGATAAAAAGTAGGGTAAAGGGAATCGGAAAGTTTTCTAAGAAGATTTTAATTAAGAAAAAGCCTATGAGATAACCGAGTAAAACACCTACAATGTATTGCCATACGGATAAAATAGCCTTAATCGGCTTTTGAGTGAATTGGTTTAAAGCTGTAATTAACTCTGTATAAATCTTTAAAATAGTCGCAACCATCGAACCAGAAATCCCTGGTAAGATGCTTCCTAGCCCAACTAAAGAGCCTTTAAATACTTTAATGATGTGATTCATATAATCTCCTCATGTCCACTTTTAGTATACCTTATTTTAAGCTAAAAGTATTTCATGCCCATTTCTTATTTTGATGGATTGTTTCCATTGTAGCATATTTATTTAACTTTGATTATGCTATAATGATTACGGTGATAACATGGATCAATTCATAGAAATAATTAAATATATCGTACTTGGAATCATTCAAGGTATTACAGAAATTTTTCCGATATCAAGCAGTGGACACTTAACGTTATTTAGTCATTTATTCCACATGGATATGACTGAATTTCCTACATTTTTAATGATTACAAATACCGGATCGTTTCTTGCTTTACTTTTCTTTTTTAGAAAAGATGTCGGCCAACTCATTAAAGGAACAATGTGTTATCTTGTTAAAAAAGATGAAACTGGAAAAGAAGATTTTGTTTATGTCTTAAAACTCCTTGTTGCGGTTATTCCCGTGGGAATCTTAGGTCTTCTTATTAAGGATTATCTTCCTAATGACTTACTTTCTGTTGGATTCGCTTTAATCATTACATCTGCACTTCTTTTTTATGTCTATAAACAAAGAGACATTCAATGGAAAAATGATGTGACTTGGCAAAATGCTTTGGTTATTGGTGCATTTCAGATGTTTGCTATTTTTCCGGGTATTTCACGTAGTGGGATTACAATCTCCGGCGGGTTAACTCAAAAAATTGAACTTAAAAAGGTACTTCGCTTTTCATTTTTAAGTTACTTAGTCATCTCAGTACCTGTATCGCTTCTAGGTATATACGAAGCGCTTCAAGCAAATGAATCCATTCATTATCTGGGGTATTCACTCGCATTTGTCATGAGTTTTATCTTCAGTTTAATTTCTGTTCGTTTCCTCTATAATTATGTGAAAGTTAAAAATTTGATTTACTTTTCAGTTTATTGTTTCTTCGTTGGTTTAGCCGCCATCATCTTATATATAATTTAACAAAAAGCACGACAAGCGTCGTGCTTTATTTTTTTTGTTGTGCTAATGAAATATATCCTGAAATAAAGAGTGATGCACCCAAAATTGAAAGTGGGATTGCGGAAACTAAATCAGTTGCATGTGAATCAATGATGGATACAATCGCTAAGATAAGCATGATCATAAACCCTAAGATCATCACTGAACCATGAATATAAGGAATTAATTTATCTTTTGAGTTCATCTTACACACCAATAAGCGTATTAAGTTCAACATGTTCGAAAGGTCTTATCGATGCGAGTGGGGCATCAAATCCTTTAACGTTACACATGATTTTCTTTAATACGGATTCCTTTGTTGAAAAGACTTGGACAACACTGTGGTCAATCACTTTGAGTGCTATTTCATAATCACCATCAACTAAATCTTTAAATGTTTGAATTTTTTTCTTTCTCGTTGTCTTATTTCGAACAAGAAGTGATAAGTTTTCAATCACTTCATAATCATTTTCGTTTTCTAATAATCTTTTCTTAGCTTCATCTGAAGTAATTAAAGCTTGTTCTTCTAAGTATTCCCAATCTGGATGAAGGAAAAATTCCTTACGTGCTTCAAAGTGACCTACATCAAACTGATAATCTGAAAAGTCGATACCACTAAGTAATGTTTTTAAAATGTTTTTTTCACAGCCTTGAAATGCTAAATAGATCCCTTGCATCAAAACCACCCTTTCTTTTGATTACACTTCAATCTTAACATGCAATAGAAACGTTGAACAGGGCGTATACGCCTCAATCGACATAAAAAAAGCCCTTTTTGAAAGGGCATTTTTATTATGCAGCTTGTTGATCTTCAATTCTCTTTTCAAGATCTTTCGTGATTTTTTGATAAAAATCAGCATCGATCTTGTATTTGCTTCGATAAATGAAATAGGATAAGACAATTAAAACAAGTGGAATGATAATCATGGCTGAGCGTAGTTGTAGTAACATCTCTGGCGTTACATTAGAAGCAATCATCGCTCTTGCTTGTTCGGTTGTCATATCAGGATTGAGTTGTCTTGCTTCTGTTAATGGATTGATGACATTCTCATTTAATCCAGATGCAGCAAGTGTGATGGAAACAACAAAGACTTGAACAGATGTCGCAAGTTTCGTTACAAAGGGATTAATCGCAAACACGATGGATTCATTACGTGTTCCAAGTTTCCACTGACCATATTCAATGGTATCGGCAAGCATAACTAAAACGAGTACTTGAATAAAACCTTGTCCGCTAAATAAGATTAAACCAGCAAGTCCGATAAACAACATGTTCTTTGGAATAAAGATATAGCCAACACTCATAAATAGGAGATAACCAATAACAATCATGATGACCGATATCGTGAATAATTTTTTCCGACTCATGTGTTTCATGAGCGTAGGGAAAATAATGAGTGCTGTAAGCTGACTAACCGCTAAAATTGCAGAAAATAAGGTAAACTCAACTCCTCCATATTTATTAAAATCATAGTTGAAAAAGTAAATACCGAGTGAGGTTGTAATAAAATAACCGCAGTTAAACAAGAAAATCGCGATAATAATAACAACCAACTGGTCATTTTTGACAATGACTTTAACCATATCTTTAAGTGTCGTTTTCTTTGTATCAGCTTCTGCAATCTTATTTTTAGGTTGTTTAACAAAAAAGAAGACGATGACTTGTGAAATAACAAAGATTGTTGCTATAACCCCTGCTAAAATAGAGAACGCTTGAATCGGTCCGCCACTCCAATTTTGATAAATGATGGGGACTAATGCAATCGTAATGAACATACCAATACTTGCGAAAATACGCGCAAGTGAACCAATAGATTCTCTTTCTTTGGGATCAGTAGTAAAGCTTGGATACATGGACCAATAAGAGATATCATTCATGGTAAATGTCATACCTGATAAAACATAAAGTATGCCAAAAACAACGACGAAACTCGTTCCTGAAAGCCCTAAATCTTGGAATAAAACAAAGAAGACAATTGCTGATGTAACCGCACCAATCAAAATCCATGGTTTAAATTTACCGTGTTTTGATTTTGTATTATCAACAATAGTTCCCATCATAGGATCATTAATCGCATCCCAAATACGCGATACAGCAATAATTGTCCCAACAGCAATCAATTGCCAGTTAGGTAAGCCGAGTGCATCGGTTAAAAAGACAAGTAAGAAATTGGCATAAAGTGCATACATCATGTCTCTTCCCATGCCACTCATTGCATAAACATATTTCGTCTGTTTAGATATACTTTGTGTCATGATTTATTTTTCCCGTTTCTCTTTATTTTTTTAAAGCCCTTAAAGATATGTCCATTCATTAAATCAACGAGACCATGTCCCATTTCAAAACTCACTTTACCTGCTGAAAATAAGACGAGCATATGTAGTGGTGTTTCCATTAAAGTCTTTTTTGCCATCTCAATAAGCTCAGGACTTATTTGTTTTGCTTCTTTCATCGCTTGTTTGATAATTATCTTCGAAACCCTTCGTCCCATCCACGTGTGGGAAGCATCCTCAAGTGTTGATGATAAACTATATGGACGCTTTCTCTTGGTAGATTCCTTAGGGAGTGGAAATGGAATGAGTTTTGCAAAATCAGATGTATCATAGGTATATTTTAGGTAACTGATAGGCGAATGGTGTAATTCTTCTCCATCAACAAAAACATCAAATGAATCAATTTCTTGACATGCATTTTTTGCAATTACGATTTCATAATCACCCTTTTCGATGATCCAGCGTTTCTTATAAATATCCCAATGCGCAAAAGCATTCTTCGAAAGATTAATCGTCATCTGCTTCATTTCCTGTGATTCAAGAGATACTTTTTCAAACGCTTTTAACTCATAGCGTGCTTTATACACCGATGATTCGTTATTTTGAATATAAATTTGAACCACTTCTTTACCTTTGACAGATCCAATGTTATGTAAATCAAATGAAATCTGAAAGTGATCACCTTGATCTTCTACTTTAATATTTCGATAATCAAACTGCGTATAACTTAAACCATAACCAAATGGATAATGTGGTTTTTGATTGTATGATTGATAGTAACGGTAACCCACATAAATCGATTCATCATAATAAACTGCGTTATTATTGTGGTTGAGTTGAACATTACACGATGAGATATCATCAATCCATGTTTCAGCGAGTCTACCCGATGGATTTTCATTGCCATAAAGCAAATCAAACATAGCTCTTGCTGCCCCTTGACCACCTAAATAAGCAAGGAGTAAACCTTTCAAATAATCATGTTCAAACGATAGATTCATCACTGAACCACCGAGTGCAATACCAACGATGTTGGGATTCACTTGGTGAATTTTTTCTAAGAGTTGAACCTGTTTTAATGGTATGTTTAAATGTTCTCTATCATAACCTTCCGCTTCTTCAGATTCGGGTAAACCAAATAAATAAATGACTTTATCTACATGTTTTGCTTGTTCTAAAACACGTAAGACTTCTTCTTCATCAAGTTTCTCGTGATCAAGTGTGTATCCTTTCATAGATGTTATTTGATCAGAATAAGATGCAATGACATCCTTGATTTGCTCTAAATGCGTAGGGTTGATGTGAGATGATCCAGCTCCTTGATATCTAATGTGATCAACGAACCCACCAACAACCAAGATTTTCTCATCTTTATGTAGTGGAAGAATATCATAATTTTTAAGTAGGACCATCGATTCTCTTGCAATTCGTATGGCTTCCTTATGGTGGATTTCTGAATCAAAAGTAACATTATCATAAACCTTATATTTCTTGACCATATCAATGATACGATCTGATGATTTATTGATAGCCTGTCTTACGGTATCATCTGAGACTTCTTTTAAAATTTGATTACTACGATATCCAAAAGATGATGGCATTTCTAAATCTGTTGATGCTTTTAAACTACTGATGCGATCATGAATCGCACCCCAGTCACTCACAACAACACCGTAATAATTCCACTCTTTACGTAAAACACGATTTAAATAAGGGTGTTCAGTTGCGTAAAATCCGTTGATTTTATTGTAGCTAGCCATCACAGTCGCTGGATTTTCTTTAACAACACGTTCAAAAGCGCGTAAATAGATTTCATGCAACGCTCTTTCATCAACGATTGCATCAATGGTAAAGCGGTAGCGTTCTTGATTGTTAGCAAAAAAATGCTTAACCGATGTTCCAACACCTTCATCTTCGATTGAACGAACCATTGCTGCACCTAATTCTCCTGCAAGATATGGATCTTCTGAAAAATACTCAAAATTTCTACCACAGAGTGGAGATCTTTTCATATTAATACCGGGACCTAAAATGATTTGGACTTGTTTTTCTTTAGCCTCAATGGCCATCAGTTTTCCCATACGCGCAAGAAGTTCTTTATCAAAACTACATGCCGTTAAACTTGCTGTTGGAAAACATGTCGATGGTATACTTCCCTTTGCACCCAAATTATCATCAGATGCATATTGCTTACGAAGTCCGTGTGGACCATCAGCCATCATGATTGATGGCAGTCCACCCAAAGGCTTCGTATGCCATACGTCTAAACCATCCAGTAATTGAACTTTTTCTTCAAGTGTTAGTTTCATCAACATTCACCTCTTCAATCAATGTAAATTGTTCATGCTTAACTGTTATTTTTCCAATGCCTTTAGTTATTGATTTCACCCAAAATGCGATTGCTCCACCTAAAAGAGAGATTTGACTTGGTCCAATCAGTTCAATAGCGCCTTCGACTTCAATCGTTATAGGATCAAATGCATAAGGTAAAATTTCTTGATTTTGATCAACCATTTTTACGACATAACGCTTGGTATCATATGTTTCATCTATCATCAGATCACGGCCATTATGCTCAATCATTAAATCAGTTTTCATCACGGGTTCTTTAATGACTTCTTTGACTTTTACTCCTTGTTTATATCCTTCAAACTTATACGTATTATGCTTTGTGCCCCAACCAGTCATGTATGTGTAAAACATTCTGACTGCATCATTATAATCACGTTTATACTTTTTAAATATATAAAGCATTTTAAGTTTATAAGAAAGTGGTAAATGGTTACCATAAACAGTTACCGCTCTTAAGACACTCTTTGTCAGTTCAGCATCTTTAAAACTCATTTTCTCATTTTTTTGTAAGGTTTCGCCGATGAGATCATCGACAATGATGGGTGGATGAGGTAAATGAGGATACATCTTTAAATCAGGCTGATACGTTTTGATATACACATCGTTTTTATAGACTTTCACTTCATCTAAATTGGTGATGACAATAATATCATCTAATCGACCTGCGGGATGGTCGCCTAAATTCATTGTCGAGGTGACTTCTAATACAGGTTCTTTTTCTTGTTGAGCGCGGTACGCGAGCGACGCGATTTTTGGAATACGATACATATCAAGTACACCGTGATAACATATTTTATCCCCGCTACCAAATTCTTTATGTGTGTTGTAATCTGCAAACACCCAACCAATCGCTCCAGCAACACGGTTTTTCTTGTTATATGCATCATTTAAAACACGAAGATGTCTTTTTAAATGATTAACGCGATGAATTTCATCATCAAAACGTTTTGTGGGATACATGTGCCCATTAAACTCGGTCACTAAATAAGGGACATCACCTGCAATTTTTTCTTTTTTCTCTAAACCTTTATTTTGTCCTGTATGTGAGAAATCATTATACGTATACACATCTTCAAAGAAATGACTTTTCGCAAAATTTCTGACACCTCCACGTTGACGTGTCGGATCTAAAGCCATCGCATGTGCATTCATCTTTTGATAGAACGTATCATTATCTGGAGACTCATTAATTCTGACACCCCAAAGAATAATTGATGGATGATTACGATCTCTTTCAATCATGACATCCAGATTTTCTAAAGATGCTTTTTGCCACGCTTCATCACCGATATGTTGCCACCCAGGAATTTCTTCTAAGACTAAAAGACCAATCTCATCACAGCGATTAAGGAAATGAATAGACTGTGGATAATGTGAAGTTCTCACAATGTTACACCCTAAATCAAACTTAATTAAATCAGCATCTTCAATCTGTGCGTGTTTAGGCATCGCATATCCTACATAAGGATAACTTTGATGATGATTTAATCCCTGAAGTGTGACTCTTTGTTGATTTAAATAAAAACCATCTCTTTTAAATATAGCCTCGCGAAGACCAAATCGATGTTCAACTTGATCAATCTCAGAACCATGAGTATACGTTAGTTTCGTCGTGTAAAGATATGGATGATCGATATCCCACAAATTGATCTCTTCAATCTGAACTGGGAAAATAGTATGCTCCCCATGGACATCATTTTCTGCTGTAAAAACTAATTTTTGATCGCGATCAAAAATCTCAACTTTTAAATGTCCACCCTCAATGGATGTATTCGCATGAACTTTAAATTGAGGTTTCCCGTATTGCTCGATAAACACATTTGTGATATAGGCAACATCTGTGCAAATTAAGTTTACTTCACGGTATATACCACCATAACCTAGGTAGTCAACGACACCACCAAAGGGAGGTATATGCGATGCTTCATGTGTGTTTACAACAACCAAAACCTGAAGTGTTCGCACTTCAGATGCGTAGCTCGATAGATCCACTTCAAAAGGGATATAACCGCCTTCATGCGTCAACACATGATCTTGATTGACATAAACCTTCGCTTCATGTGCAACGCCTTCAAAACGCAAAATAACATGCTTTGAAATCATGTCTTCTTTGATATCAAGTTCTTTAACATAGGTGAATTGCCCCCATAAATCAGCTTCATTAAAATTGTTATAGGGAATATCCACAGGATTGTGTGGAATCATCACTTTTTCAAATGTTTTTAAATCGAAATGACTCACATGTTCTTCTTCAAATGTTTTAAAATACCAATCATTATTCATCGGATAACGTATTCTCATGATGATTCACCAACTTTCACTTTTTTAATTTCATATAACATGGATCCATAATCGCCAAGAATGCGTGTTTGATCATTGTAATAGGTGCCCATAAATTGCTGTTTTAACTTCATACCTTGTTTTAATATCTCACCGCTCACATGTTGATCAATAGACGCATTATCAAGCATTTTGTACTTTCCGATTGTTCTCATGACCCATCCATTGGTATTTAATTTAATGGGGAGTGCATGTGAAATGAGATGGCCAAAACGTTTAAGTGGAAGTCGCTGTTTAAAATTAGCCACATGATACATTGCATCTGCTTCAACATCAAGACATATAAGTTTGTCAAAACCCGGACTTGCTGATACCATTTTTTGAAACTGACCTAAAATAATTGTTTCCTCGTTAGAGACTTGCCACGTCAAATGATCATGATCTTTTTTCTCATGACGTCTAAAAGTGCCATATTGAAATAGTTTTCGATGTTCTTTGTAGTACGCAATTTGTCTTTTCATTTCTTCTTTTTCAACAGGTGAAACATAATCAAAATTAAGTTCATAACCTAAAACACCAAAACTAGCAACATTAAATCTCGTTTCAAGCGGTGTATCTCTTAACGTTTGTGCGTGCGGTGCTAAAGAGACGTGTGCACTAATCGTCGATAAGGGATAAAAATAACTTAATCCTTCTTGAATGCTTAACCTTTCAATCGGGTCTGTGTCATCGGATGCCCAAACTTGAGCACTAAATGTCAGCATGCCTAAATCGAAACGATTTCCCCCAGATGAACATGTTTCAATCAAAAGATTCGGATAACTTTTTTGAATATCTTTTAAAATGTCATAAAGTCCAAGGATGTAGGTATGGAAAAACATACCTTGATGCTCTAAAGATTTTGAATACATGTCTGTGATGTGTCTATTCATATCCCATTTGATGTAATCAATGGAAACTTCATCTAAAATGTGGTTTAGCGATTGTTTGATGTAATCCCTAACTTCTTCTTGACACAGATCTAAAACAAGTTGATTTCTTCCAAGAGATGGTTTTCTTCCCGGAACCATCACTGCATATTCGGGATGTTTCGTAAACAAATCGGACGTTGGACTTATCATTTCTGGTTCAAACCATAAACCAAATTTTAAACCTTGTTTCTTCATCCGGTTTGCAAGATATGATAGACCTTTAGGTAACTTTTTATGATTTACGTTATAATCACCAAGAGATGTTGTATCATCATTTCTTTTTCCAAACCAACCATCATCTAAGACAAAGAGTTCAATCCCTAAAGACTTAGCTTGTTTTGCAAGTTTAAGTAGTTTTCTCTGATTAAAATCAAAGTAAAAAGCTTCCCATGAATTTAAAACAACCGGTCTTTCTTGAAACTGAAATTGTTTTGGAATAACATGCTGATTGACAAAATCATGGAAGTGTTTTGATAACTGATTAAATCCTTGATTGGTATAAGATAAAACAGCTTCTGGTGTTTCAAATTGCTCACCTTGATTTAAAACCCATTCAAAACAATGTGGATTAATGCCTGTCATGATACGAAGCATATCATGATTTGACTTTTGAACGGCTTCATAGTGATTTCCACTGTAAATTAAATTTACACCGATACACATTCCGTAATCTTCATTGGTTTCTTTTTTAGCAATGATGATGCCAGGGTTATGTCTATTGGATGATGCACCTGTTGTAGAATCGACAACATAAGTACCATAACTGATATTTCGTTTATGTTTGTGAGCCTCTTTAATCCATCCACCATCAAAGGTGTATAAATCGTAATCTGAATCATCTAAATCTAACATTAAGCTCATTATTTTTCGAATAACAAGTGGTTGTTGATGCTTATTTTTTAAGATAGCTCTTCTTGAGATAATATTTGTTTCATAAAACACGGTATAAATCAAATCGAGTTCACACTCAGCGTGATGATCTACCATGGTTATGATTAAGGTTTCAACCTGATTCGTTTCAGCTTTAGCATAGGGAAGTGATTGACTTTCATAAACACCTTTAATAATCTTGTGGTGATCATAGATAAAATCAGTGACAAACGATTGATCTGGCATTTTAACTTCAAGTGGGGTGAGCCTAAAATCACCTTTACCAATGCCTGAGTATTCTAAAGGTATTAAGTCTAAAAAAGCTTGCGCGCCATCTTTCTCATAGATAATTTGAGAACCCGCGCCAGCGGTGATTTTTTGTTCAAGAACAGACATATCTTGATCGATGAGTTTATGACCTAGATATAAATGTTCTAACTGCCCAGTAGGAAGAACTCTACATATGTAATGCAAATCCTTTGTCTCAAGTTTAAAGAGGTTCTTATCATTTAGAATCATGAGCATTCTCCTTTATTAGTCTGCATTCATAGGGCTTTAGATATGTGTTTAAATTGTCATAATTTTTCATCATGATGTGTCCATCAACATGAAGTGGAAGCTTCAGTGTTTTTTTAGTCATGTTAATCATAGTAACAAAAGTGTCTTCTTTATCTTTTCTTCTAAACATAAAAAGACCACGTTTGGCATACATCACTTCAAAATCACCATATCTCAAACTGGCATATGTTTTTCTAAGTGAAATAAGATCTTTGTAGAAATGTAAAATCGAACTTTGATCACTTAGGGCTTGATTTACGTTGATCGTTTTTGTGTTGCTATTGACTTTAATCCATGGCATTCCTTCTGTAAAACCACCTTGATTCGTCCATTGCATGGGCGTTCTAGCGTGATCTCTTGAAGAAAGTTTAAGCATTCTTTGCTGAAACCAATTTGGAAAATGCAGTTTTTTAGCTAAATCAATGATGCGATGTGTTTCTACATCACGAAATTCTTCAAGTGATGTAAAATCGCCGTTTGTCATTCCAATTTCTTCACCCTGATAAATATAAGGTGTACCTTTTAGAGTTAGGTTTAATAAAGCTAGCATTTTTGCACTTTCTTTATGATACTTCTGATCATCACCAAAACGAGAAACAGAACGTTGTTGATCGTGATTTTCTAAGTAGTTTGCATTCCAGTAAACTTCTTTTTCCCACTTAACTAAGACCTTGATAAACTTCTTAGGTCTAAATTTGGTTCGAAACCATTTATTATTGATTTGATCTGTTTCCATGTGCTCAAACCCAAACACCATATCCAGTTCTTTATGTTCAGGTAAAATCAGATCGTTTGCTTGTTTGGTATTCACTAATACCGTTTCTCCAACTGTCATCGTATCATAGTGATCGAGCACAGTTTTTCTTAACGTTTTTAAGATATGATGCATTCCTTCTTGTGAGTGATAATGTTCTCTCCCCACTAAGATTAAACGTTTCTTTCCATCTTCTAATGAAGTTTTATAAATGATGTTAATCACATCACATCTGAAACCGTATATGCCTTTATTAAGCCAAAAGCGTATAATATCTTGAATTTCTTCTAAAACCTTAGGGTTATTCCAGTTTAGGTCTGGTTGTTTTTTGCTAAACAGATGAAGGTAATAAGAATCACCTATCTTATCCCATGCTTTACCACCAAAAAAACTGGTCCAATTATTGGGTTTATCTTGCCAGATATAATAATCTCTATAGGGACTCGATTTATCTTTACTAGCGATAAACCATGGATGTTCATCCGATGTATGGTTAATGACGAGATCCATGATAATCTTAAGTCCTCTTTGATTAGCTTCTTTAATTAACTGATCCATATCGTCCATCGTACCAAACTCTGGTTGGATTGCTTTATAATCGCTAATATCATATCCGTTATCGTCATTGGGAGATGCATAAACAGGTGATAGCCAGATGACATCAACACCCAAAGATTTCACATAATCCAATTTGGAAATGATACCTTTAAGATCACCTACACCATCCCCATTTGAATCCATAAAACTTCTGGGATATATTTGATAGACTACCTTATCTTTCCATGAAGGTTTAAATTCCATAGTCCCTCCTGTAAACGCTTTACTTTATCTTTTATTATATAATAAAATCGCTTCATTGAGACTAAGAAGAAAAAAAGTTACTCACCAAATGAGCAACTCTTAAAAATTCTTTAATTGATCGAGCACTTCTTTTAAAGGTAGCCCCACAATGGTGAAGAAATCACCTTTATAATGATCCACAAGTGCACCACCTTGACCCTGAATACCATAAGCACCAGCTTTATCCATAGGTTCACCCGTTTTAATATAGTTTAAAATCTCTAAATCGGATAGGTTTTTCATCCAAACTTCTGTTTCAGAAACAAACGTTTTTACCTTATCACCTTTAATAAGTGCGACAGCAGTATAGACGACATGGCGATCATCGGATAATAGTTTTAACATCCGGTAAGCATCATCCTCATCACGCGGTTTACCTAAGATTTGATTATCATAAACCACAATGGTATCTGCACCAATAATGGTATCATTAGGATACTTCTCAGCAACACTCAATGCCTTAAGTCTAGCAAGCTCTACGACAAGTTCATTAGGTTTATATTTATCATCGATAATTTCTTCAAGATGACTTGGAACGATAATAAAATCTAATCCTGCATCTTTTAATAGTTTGGCTCTTCTTGGGGAACTACTGGCTAAAATTAACATGTTCGCCCTCCTCTATTCTTAATGTATTATAGCATAGGATAAAGACATTTATTCAAAATTTTTACAATTTATAAGGTATAATAAACATATAGAAAGGGGCTATCTCATGAAATCAATTCAGAGCTTACTTAAAAACGATCTTAAGATTCCACAATCATCTCGGCTTGTTGTTTCAGTTAGTGGTGGTGTTGATTCAATGGTCTTGCTTCATATGCTCAAGCAAACATCCTATGAACTTGCAGTAGTCCATTTCAATCATTTAAAGCGAGATCAATCACTCATTGAAAAAGATTTAGTTGAAACTTACTGCAAGTCTTTTGATATACCATTTCATTATTATACGATTAAAGTCAAAAGCGGTAATTTTCATCATCAAGCTCATCTCTTAAGAGAACATTATTTAAATGAGGTTGCAAAAGTTTATCAAACGCGATACATTTTAACTGCTCATCATGCAGATGATCTCTTTGAGAATGTTTTAATCAAACTGACAAGGGGTTCTAATTTATTAGGTTATGCGGGTATGCAACAAGTAAATGAAACCGATAGTTTTTCCTATATTAAACCTTTGCTCTACCATTCTAAAAGAGAGATTCTAAACTATGCACATGAACAAAAAGTGCCCTTTTTAGATGATGAATCTAACGAAGAAAACGCTTATCTTAGAAATAGATACCGTCACTCTGTTGTTCCCATTATGAAACAAGAAAATGATCAACTACTTGAACAAATCAAACAATATCATCACCAAATATCTGATGCGTTTTTCTTTATGAGAGAGCAAACAAAACTCAATGTTAAAAATCAACGTCTTAATTTAAATCTATTTAGAACGTGGCATCCTGCACTTCAAGATGATGCGATTGCCTTCTTAATTGAGTCCTATGAATTAAACATTTCTTATGAGTTGATTCAAAAAATTAAGCGTATACTCCTTTCAAACAAACCGAATGTGATTTACCGTTTAAACAAAAATCATTGCTTTGTGAAGTCTTATCAAGATGCTTTTATAAAGCCCTTAACCGATAAAGATACCACACAAATTTTGATTCATGAAGGTGAAACCCGTATTGGAAATATGGCTATTTTCACATTATTAAGTAAAACAATTGCCAATACTGAAGAATTCACAAAATTGTGTTATAATAAACTAGCATTTCCATTGATCTTAAGACACCGCACCGAAGGTGATCAACTGGCTTATTCATATGGACATAAGAAACTAAAAAAACTTCTTATTGATGAAAAAGTACCAATGGATATCAGAGATAAACTTTGGGTTTTAACAGATCACGATGGGACTATTTTATGGGTTCAAAATCATTATTTGAACCAAACTTTAGGTCAGGAACTGACATTGTATTTTAAATTAAAAGAGGTAAGAAAACATGCATAAGGATATTGCAGAAATCTTAGTAACAGAACAAGAGATTCAAGACATTTGCACAAGCATGGGAAAAGAGATTGCAGCTGACTACAAGGATAAAAACTTAATCATTGTGGGTTTACTCAAAGGCTGTGTCCCATTTCTAGCAGATTTAACGCGCAAAATTGATCTCAAATTTGATATTGCTTATATGTCAGTATCAAGTTACCACGGAGGTATCGCTTCTTCGGGTGACGTAAAAATTAAAATGGATTTAGATATTTCAATTAAGGGACGTGATGTATTAATTGTAGAAGACATCGTCGATACAGCAAATACCATCGTCACCATTATGGAATTATTTAAACATCGTGGTGCATCTTCTGTGAAGATTGCAACACTGCTTGATAAACCTGAAGGACGCATTAAACCCTATGAACCTGAGTATGTAGGTCGTGTGATTCCTAAAGCGTTTGTTGTTGGTTATGGTCTTGACTACGATGAGATGTATCGCAATCTTCCGTATGTTGGCATCCTTAAACCTGAAGTATATAACACTAAATAAAGGGGTGTATTTATGAATCAAAGCCCAAATAACAAGAAAAAAGTAGATTACCGTAAAAAACCTGATTATTTGATCATGCTGTTCACGCTGGTCATTGTCATTGGTGTTTTCCTATTCTTAAGAGATGCACTTCAAGGTGAAGTCGCAACACTTAACGTGACTGAATTAACGCAAGCAGCAGATTTAGGTCACATTGAATCGCTTAAGTATACACCTGTTGGTGGCGATAACATTACCTTAGTTGAAATTCAAGGAACTTTCTATAAAGATAGTGCCTCTGCTTCCTTCTATGGAACCGTATCGTTTGAAGGAATCATGCCTTTAGAAAATGCACAGCAGATTATGCTCACCGTTGAATCTAAGGGTGGCGAAACCTTGATTGGCGTTCGCTCTGGTATCACCATTTGGACGGTTTTATTAAACCTTGTCCCTATGATTTTGGTTTTAGTCATTTTATTCATTATTTTTAGAAACGCGAATAGCCAAAATTCTAAAGCATTTGACTTTGCTAAAAACCGTGCACGTTTAAACCGTGAAAAATCAATCACATTTAAAGATGTGGCTGGTGTTGAAGAAGAAAAACAAGAACTTGAAGAACTCATCGATTTCTTGAAGAATCCCAAAAAATATGTTGATATGGGTGCGCGTATTCCTAAGGGTGTACTTTTAGTAGGTTCACCTGGTACAGGTAAAACGTTACTTGCAAGAGCTGTTGCAGGTGAAGCTAACGTTCCATTCTTTTCGATTTCAGGTTCTGACTTCGTTGAAATGTTTGTTGGTGTGGGTGCCTCACGCGTGCGTGATTTATTTAAGGTAGCCAAAGAAAACTCACCTTGTATTATCTTTATTGATGAAATCGATGCCGTTGGTCGTCAACGTGGTGCCGGTTTAGGTGGTGGACACGATGAACGTGAACAAACGTTAAACCAGCTCTTAGTTGAAATGGATGGTTTTACCACAAACATGGGTATCATCATTATTGCTGCTACGAACCGCCCCGATGTCTTAGACCCTGCACTTCTTCGTCCAGGACGCTTTGACCGTCAAATAACTATTACCTTACCTGACATTAGAGGTAGAGAAGCTATTTTAAAAGTTCATGCAAGAAATAAAAAATTAGATCCAAAAGTTAAACTCAGTGAGTTTGCATCACGCATTCCAGGTTTCTCAGGTGCTGATATTGAAAACCTACTTAATGAAGCAGCTTTACTTGCAGCACGTGATAACCGCACACTGATCTCTCAAATCGATATGGATGAAGCCATTGACCGCGTCATGATGGGACCCGCTAAAAAATCACGTAAATATTCACCTGAAGAAAAGAAAACAGTTGCATATCATGAAGCTGGACATGCTGTTATTGGAATCAAACTTGAAGATGCGAACGTTGTTCAAAAAGTAACAATCATTCCACGTGGACGTACGGGTGGCTACAACTTAATGGTGCCACTTGAAGAAAAATTCTTATCCACAAAGAGTTCACTCATTGCTCAAATCACTTCTTTCCTTGGTGGTCGTGTCGCTGAAGAACTTGTCTTTGACACCGTTACAACGGGAGCATACAATGACTTCCAAAACGCAACAGCCATTGCACGTGCGATGGTCACTGAATATGGTATGTCCGATTTAGGACCTGTCCAATATGAAAGTGCCGGTGGAAACGTGTTCCTAGGTAGAGATTACTTCAAAGAAAAGAACTTCTCTGACCAAGTCGCTCATGAAATCGATAAAGAAGTTAGACATATCATTACAACATGTTTCGAAAAAGCAAAAAAAATTATTACAGAAAACAGAGATTTACTTGACTTGATTGCACATTACCTCGTTGAAGTTGAAACATTAACGAAAGCTGATATTGATGAAATCGTGACAACAGGAAAACTTTCTTGGTATCAAGAAAAACAAGAAAACGACAATGCGGCTTGATAAATACTTAAAAGTCGCACGCATCATTAAGCGTCGCACGATTGCTAAAGAAGCTGCTGAAAAAGAAAAAGTTGAAATTAACGGTAAAACCGCAAAACCTTCAACTGCAGTTAAAGAAGGCGACTTACTCACCTTATATTTAGGTCTTAACATCATTAAAGTGAAGGTGACATCGCTCACGCTTAAAAAAGATGAGTTGATGTATGAGCTTTTATCCGAAGAAAAACGGCCATAACTTTTGTTTATGGCTTTTCTTATGATATAATATCTTGGATTAGGAGGTTTTTACTATGATTATAGATGATATTAATGAACAACAACTCGTGCGCAGACAAAAAGCGCAGGATTTAAGAAATCAAGGGGTAGACCCTTTTGGACAAAAATATGTCCGTACACACACAACCAAACAACTCATTGAAGCTTATGGTGCTTTTGATCACGATCAACTTGAAGAAAAGCATATTGAAGTATCTGTAGCAGGTCGTATTATGTTAAAGCGTGGCCAAGGTAAAGCTGGTTTTATGCACCTTCAAGACCGCGACGGCCAAATTCAAGTTTATGTTCGTATGGATGCCGTAGGCGAAGCGAGCTATGAACTTTTTAAAGCTGCTGATTTAGGTGACATCGTCGGTATTAAGGGTGTTATGTTTCGTACTAAAACGAACGAATTAACCATTAAAGCTGAAGTATACACCCATTTAACTAAAGCTTTAAGACCCTTACCTGATAAATTCCATGGTCTTCAAGATAAAGAGGAAGCAAGACGTCGTCGTTATGTGGATTTAATTGTGAATGAAGATGCAAGAAGAGTTGCAGTAACGCGTCCACGTATTATTCGTGCCATTCAAAACTTCTTCGATCAAAAAGGATTTATCGAAGTTGAAACTCCAGTTCTTCATAGTATTTTAGGTGGTGCAGCAGCAAGACCATTCGTTACACATCATAATGCACTTGATATGGACTTCTATTTAAGAATTGCAACTGAACTTCCTTTAAAGAGACTGATCGTAGGTGGCATGGAAGCCGTTTATGAAATTGGTAGACTTTTTAGAAATGAAGGTATGGATGCAAAACATAATCCAGAGTTTACAACCATTGAAGCTTATTTGGCGTATGCAGACATGGGTGATATGATGGATCTTGTTGAAGAAGCTTTATCAACAGTAGCTTATCAAACTACCGGTTCTTACGATATTACATACCAAGATACACTCATTCATATGGGTCGTCCTTGGAAACGTTGGCATATGGTTGATGCAGTTAAAGAAATGAGCGGCGTCGACTTTTGGAAACATATGACACTTGAAGAAGCGAAAGCTATTGCAAAAGAACACAATGTTCATGTTGAAAAGCATTTTGCTATCGGTCATATCATCGAAGCATTCTTTGAAGAATTTTGTGAAGATCAGATCATTCAACCTACATTTGTTTACGGACATCCGATTGAAATTTCACCACTTGCTAAAAAGAATGACCAAGATCCACGATTTACAGATCGTTTTGAACTATTCATTATGAGAGGTGAATATGCAAATGCGTTTAGTGAACTCAATGACCCCATTGATCAAAGAGAACGTTTTGAAAATCAGTTAAAAGAAAAAGAACTTGGAAATGATGAAGCAACCGAAATGGATATCGACTTCGTTGAATCCTTAGAATACGGTATGCCTCCTACAGGTGGTCTTGGTATTGGAATTGATAGACTTGTTATGCTATTAACGAACACACCAAACATTCGTGATGTCATCTTATTCCCACATTTAAAACATCGTTAATTTCTGTAATTTGAATTACTAAATTAAAATTATAAAGCTTAAATTCGAATGATTTCGAAATTAAGTTTTTTTTGTTCTACGTGATCATCATTTTTAAAAAGAAACCCCCGTATAAGATAAGCTCTCTACTTATCATCTACAGGGTGTCTCTTATTTATCTTAGCGTAAAACTTAAAAAATATTATCTAATGACCTTATCTTTTAATTCAATAAATTCAATCAGCTTTTGTCTATATGCTTTAGATGCAGTTGATTTCATGTCATACATACGTGCATCAGCAGTTTGAATGAGATCGTAAATATTTTGATCTCCTTTTTCATCAAAAGCAAAGCCAATGGAGACACTAATTGTCTTTTCAATGTCTTCATTCTCACAAACCATTTGAAGATCACTTATTTTTTGATTGATTTGATCAGCCTGTATACCGTAAACAAGAATGATAAATTCATCGCCACCAATGCGTGCAATATCTTTTTTAGGTATATCACTAAAAACCTTCTTGATCTGATGAGAAAGCGACTTTAAAAGAAAATCTCCTCTTTCGTGACCAAGATAATCATTATTTATTTTAAGTCCATTTAAATCAAGTGAAATGACACTTGTGAGTGATTTTGCTTGATAATGCTTAAGCTTATATTCGATATAGTTTCTGTTATTTAGACCTGTCATCATGTCGTAATTACTCAATTGGTTAAGTTCTCTTAATAAGCTATAGACTTGTGTTTCATCATAAAGCAAAATCATATGTCCTGAATCCTTCATTCCTTTAAGATAAAATTCTTTTTCTCTTAAATGATAATGATCTTTATCAGAATTCGAGTCCTCGAACGTTTTATAATCGCTATAAAGTACAACTTTATCGTCTAATCGAGAAACTATATCTTCAAAACGTTGACCAATAACTTCATCTAAAGATAATTGGTATTTCTCAATAATCAGTGGACTAATCTCAATAATTCTTTTTTCCGCATCCGTTAAAATATACATTTCCCTCATGTTTGAAAGTATTTCCCCACGTCCCGATGTACGAAGATTAAAGACCATATCTTTTCGATAGATCACATCATATAAGATGTAGGCTACAAAAACGAGTGAAATATAGGTTAAATTAATATTTATATCAAATACAAGTAACTGAATAGCGTTAAATAATATGACTGCACAAACACTGACTACCATCATTCTCGTCACTTCTTTATATTGTCTAATCCCTTTTCTTTTTGAAAGAAAAACAATGAGTAAGACAATTGCACACAAAGCAACAAGATAACTTAAGGCGAGATGATAGATGAAAAGTGGTCCATGATTTGACGTATATAAGTCATTAAATGATGATAACTGATTGTGGTTAAGATCTAGAAATAGTAATGTAGATGAATTGGATAAAGCAACGATTAAATCGAGAAGTACGAGTACGCCTAAGATCACTTTGAGTGGCTTTGGAAAAATCTTTTCAACGTATTCAAAGATCGTACAAAGCATGAGTGCAGCAAACAATAATTTCAGCGGATATCCCAACATACCTACATAATAGATTAAAACATGAGAACTCGCTACCCTTTCTAAAACAATGAGTATCGTCCAAAAAAAAGTTGCATATATCAAAATTTTTAGACATGCATACTTTTTATCATTCCGATTACGAAACATATTGATAACGGGGATGATGGATAGGAAAATAGTAATGATTAATACGATTTCAAAAAATGTTTGCATATTAGATACCTCGTGATTTCCTTTGTAGTGGATGCCATAAATAGATAAATATTGTTGTAAGTATGATTTGCTTAACTTTCTTGATGTGATTGAAACCAACATTTTAAGTAACATTGAGCAACATTATTTTTTACTTTTTTCAACGAATCATTTAAAGCTTTATCAATGCTAGAAATGATCTTGTTTAAGCTTTTCAACCTCAAGAGTTAATCGTAATCATCAGCTTAATCATACTATAACATTTCCTCATACTCTTTAAGTGTTAAGATATAAAAGTGTAATAATTATTAAGATATTATTAAGGATTATAAATCAGAATCATCTTCGTTACTTCTTGTTTCTTGTTTCGGTAATCTATACACAATACTAAGAAGATTTCAAAATGGGTGATGAGTCCATTTTTTACCTCAATAGATATGTGTTCAAATGGTGAAAAATAAACCAATATCCTCAATTATATCGTCACATTTAAACTTTTTTTATAATTTTTCCAATAAATCAACCCCTGAAAACAGTATGTTAAGTGAGGGGAGAGAAAGAGGTGTTATATATGAGAAAGACGATTTTTATTCTGACATCATTGATTATGCTACTTTTAATCGTTGCATGTACAGATGCAAATACACCTGATACATCCACAGATGTGTTGTTATCGGTTGAGATTAATCCAGCATTCGAAATCTTGGTTGGTTCGGATGATAAAGTAAAATCCTATCAACTTAAAAATGAAGATGCTGAAATACTTGCTGCTGGATTAGACCTTGTTGGAATGAATTATGAAGATGCCCTTAAATTGATGTTAAATCAAGCCATTGATACTGGGTATATTGATGTTGAACGTAGTGATCAAGCTGTTGCACTTATGGCAGCAAACGGTGATGCTGACAAAGAAAATCAGTTCAGAGAAACCGTCCAAACTAAATTGCAAACATTCTTCCAAGAAAATGCAATTGGTGCTGTTGTCCTAAATCACGGAGAACTTGATGAAGAAGTTATTTCATTTTCTGAAGAACATGAGATCAGTATTGGACTTGCTAAGTTAACCCTTGCTTACTTAGAAGCTAACCTTGATGTCACTTTAGAAGATGCACTTGCTTTATCACCTAATGATCTTGCTACAGCTATTAGAACCTACCATCAAGCTGAAGTGAGTGAGTTTAAAGCTCAAAGAGAACAAGAAGCCTTAGAGGTTAAAAATGAGCTCAAATCAATGGTTCAAGAACGTGTGCAAGCGCACAAAGATGCAGTTTTATCTGGAACAAAGACACAACCTGATTTAACTGGTGTCGCAGAAACCTATCAAAATCAATATCAAACAATGAAAGCAGCATATGAAGAAAGAAACTTGCAACGTAAAAATCAAGCAAAAGCTAAACTTTCTTTAAATGTTCCACGTATGGTATCACTTGATATTAATCCACAAGTTGACTTTGTTATTGATGCGAACGGTTTAGTTTACAGCGTAATGTTCAAAAATGAAGATGCTGAAATCGTTGGTGCAGGATTAGATCTCGTTGGATTAACTTATCAACAAGCTTTCCAACACTACGTAGATGCAGCCGTTGATACGGGTTATATTTCAGTAACACGCGCTGATAATGCAGTTGCATTAATGACTGGTTCACTTGATGCTGAACTTGATGAAACATTCCAAAACCAAATTAAAACGATGTTACAAACCTACTTCCAAGAAAATGCTTTAGGTGCTGTTGTCTTAAGTAAAGCAGATGTTGATGAAACCTTACAAAACGTGATGGATACGTATGATATTTCAGCGGGTTATGCGAAATTAGCACTTGCCTATCAAGAACTTTATCCTGAAATGGTACTTGATGATATTGTTTTACTCGAACCAAGTGATCTCATTGATGATATTGCTGCTCTTCAAGTAAGTGCCTATGCACAGTATAAGTCAGAAAAAGAAGCCAATGCACTAATGATTAAAAATGAAATGAAAATTGCTATGCAAGCAGAAGTTCAAGCACATAAAGATGCTGTTACCGCTGGAACAAAAACACAACCGGATTTAACAGGCGTTGAAGAAGCATATCTTTTACAGTATCAAACAAAGATTCAAGAATTTACTGATGCAAACACAGCACGTAAAGATGCTGCAAAAGATAAAGTTCAACAAGGACAAGGCCAAGTCTTATTTGTTGACATCAACCCATCTGTTGAAATGGTTATCGATCCAAATGGTTTTGTTACAAGCGTGAAGTTCAAGAATGAAGATGCTGAAATCGTTGGTGCAGGTTTGATGCTTGTCGGTGCACATTATGAAGATGCCTTAAATCAATATTTACAAGCTGCTATTCAAACAGGTTATATCGATGTCGAACGTAACGATAATGCAGTTTGTGTTCAAACAGCACATATGAATGAAGCTACTGAAACAGCTTTTCAAGCTCAAGTAGAAACGAAACTTCAGACTTTCTTCCAAGAAAACGCGATTGGTGCAGTAGTGCTCAAACATGGTGAAATTGATGAAGAAGTCATGAATCTTGTTGATACATACGATCTAAGTGTAGGACATGCTAAACTTATTTTGGGTTATTTAGAAGCTAATCCTGAAGTTACTTTAGAAGAAGCGCTACTTCTTCCCATCGAACAACTTGTATTAAATACGATTCATGCACATGAAGCTTATATGAATGCTTACAAAGGCGAAAAAGAAACTTCATCTCAAGCAATTAAAGATGAAATGACTCAAATGATGATGAGTAAAGTAAAAGCTCACGAACAAGCAGTTCAAAATGGCACAAAAGAAGCCCCAGATACAACGGGTGTAAGAGAAGCTTATTTAGCAAACTATGAACTTATGCATCAAGGTTATGTGACGCGTAATCAAGAAAGAAAGGAAACCGCTAAACAACAAGCAGGACAAAATCAACCTGCATAAGGTATTTTAAAGTAAAAGGTCTAGTTCGCACTAGACCTTTTTTGTATACAATGAATTAACTTTTTGCCATTTCTTCATCATCGAAATAACCTTCACCTGGTTGATCAACTGGATCATAGGTGTCTAAGTCATTTGGGAATGTGGGTAAGTCAACACCGAAATCAATGACAGTTGTCATATTGATATCGATATTACCATCTACTGATTTAAACACGAGTTTTTCTGCTACTTTGGTGATTCTATTTCCTGTAATAGAAATCACGTAAGTAAAACTGAGTTCGTCAACCATATTATTAATCTCAGTTTCAGCTTCTGTAATGATTTCATCGATTTGAGCTTGCGTCATCGTTTCGCCCATCGCTTCAGCATAGGCAACAATCATATCTTCCATAGAATCTAAAACAATTTGTTTAGTTACTGTGAATACGATAGAGTAAGTGGTACCATCTTGATACACCTTGAGTGATGGAATAGCTTCCATGAGTTCATCAAAATCACCTGCTTCAATCATATCGATGTATTCTTGAGGAGTGGTGGTATCGATTTGTGTTTCAGGATCGACTTCTGACATCGCTTCATCCCACATCGTTTGTGTAACTTCTGTGTTTAACTTTTGTTTGAAACTTACTTCTTCTAATGCGTCGCCATTTTCAGCATATTCGCCATCGACCATCATATAAAGATAGCCCTCAACAAAGTAAATACCTGCGGAACCTTTCATCGCGTTAGCTGATGAATCTTCATACCATTCAGAAGAATATTCACTCACTTGATTAAAATCAATTGTTCCTTCGCCATGCAGTCTAACATCGCCAATAACTTCACTCATAAGTGCATAAATAGATGCATCAATCGTTAGCTTAAAATCGTCAAGTGAAGAATACGTTGTATCTTCAGGATCACTTTCTTCTTTTACAAAGATATGTCCTTTCGTTGTAATGCGAACCGATTCTGAATCAACAGATGTGTAATCAATGCTTTCAAAAAGGGTTACCATTTCTTGAGCAGAAAGCTCAACTACGTTGTCTTCATCAAATTCAGGAAAACCAACTGCTTCATCCCCACATGCAGCAAGTCCAAAACCTAAAAGTAAAATCGTGAGAAGTAAAAATATCTTTCTCATATAAAATCACCTCTTTCTTGAACTCATTATAATGCTTGAACTAACAAAAGTAAACGATTTGGCTTTCGATGGACAAAATAAATGCTTTTCGCATATAATAAATGTATGGTGAAAAACTTATGATCGTATTAAATCATCTCAAAAAAGAATATCCGATGGATGGTTATGTCGTCAGTGCATTAACTGACGTTTCTTTATCTTTACCCCAAAAAGGGTTTGTGGGTATCGTCGGACCTTCCGGTTGTGGGAAAACAACACTCTTAAATATCTTGGGTGGATTAGATCATCAAACTGAGGGTTTGGTTATGATTGACGAAGTGAACACATCCGATTTTAATGATTCTATGTGGAATAGTTATCGAAATCAATCCGTCGGATTTGTGTTTCAAAGTTTCTATTTAATCCCTCATTTAACGCTTCTAGAAAATGTCATGTTGCCCATTAAATTTGCCGGAAAATCCTTTGATGAACAAGTTGAACGAGCAACGAAAGTATTAAACCGTGTTGGTTTGAGTGATAAATTATTTGCTAAACCTAACCAGTGTTCTGGTGGACAACAGCAGCGTGCAGCGATCGCTAGAGCATTAGTTTTAGAACCTAAAATCATTTTGGCTGACGAACCCACTGGTTCACTCGATCACGAGTCTTCAATAAGTATTATGGAGATCTTAAAAGAGGCTAGTCAAGAACGCCTTGTTTTAATGGTTACCCATAACGAAAAACTTGCAGAAAATTACTTCAATCGAATCATTAGAATGGATCAAGGAAAGATTGTTGATGATGTTAATAAATCTGGACATGATGATGAAATCGAATCCATAGCAACGCCTATTTACGCATCAAAGATGTCATTTTTGACATCGTTTAAACTCTCATACTTAAATTTAAAAAAGCGATTTTATCGTACGCTTTTGATCATATTAGCTGCAAGTATCGGTATGATGGGTATCACTTTAGTACTTGCTGTAGCATCCGGTTTTGATCAATTTATCGAACTACGTAAAACCGAAACGCTGAATGCTTTTCCGATACGTGTTGAAAAAATCAGCGTTGTCATACCTTTCTTCGATGAAAAATATAAGCCATCATTACCCGCTTTTTCTGATGATGAGATTGTTTATCCGAGAAATATTCAATATGAGTTTCAAACAGTAAACACATTGACGCCTGCATACTTTGCTCATGTTCAAGGTCTTGATCAAAATCTATACACCCATATCCACTATGATTATGGGATTAATTCATCTTTTGGCGTAAAAAATGGAAACAATTATGTTAACCCTGAAGATGCGATCAATGAGCTAGATATTAATAAAGCCTACTTAGCAGAAAATTTTGATCTTTTATATGGTGAACTTCCTGATGATCAACAAATGGAAGCTGTATTTATCGTTGACCGCTATAACCGATTATCTAAAGATATTGCTCAATATTTAGGTTTTTCTGGGAATGAGCCAATTACTTTTGACGATTTAACTTCAATCAACCTCAAATGGTTACCCAATAATCTGGTTTACACCCTCAGTGGTACCAACTATATTGAAAGACCACTTGAAAACATCTACGATAGCGAAGATGCCCATGAAATATCTATTGTTGGTGTTGTTCGCATCAAAGAGAAATTCAATCTTGATTATTTAAGATCTGGTTTATATTACACATCATTTGTCGGTGAAACCATGCGTAGTGATGCCGCACTCTCTGACATCGTTTTAGCTCAAAAGAATTCAAACACATCTGTTTTAGATGGTTCTTCTCTCACACAAACACAAAAAGAATCTCTATTAAGAGACCTAGGTCATTCAACCTATCCGGTTGGATATACGATTTACTCTTCAACATTTGATGATAAAGATGCGATTATGCGCTACTTAAGAAGTTACAATGATCAGGTATCCATCAATGATGCCATTGAACCCTTAGATATTGCAGGTATCGGTTTATCAACGATGAGGGTTGCCATCGACTCGACAACCACCGTTCTTCTTGTTTTTTCTGGAATATCCTTACTCATTTCAAACATTATGATCTCCATCATGACTTATACATCCGTCATTGAAAGAACAAAAGAGATTGGGATATTACGAGCTATTGGTGCACGTAAACACGATGTGGGAAACATCTTCTATGCTGAGACCTTACTCATTGGACTCGCTTCTGGAATTGTGGGTGTGGTTTTAAGTTACTTACTGATGCCTTTATTTAATATCATTTTAAATGACATCACTTCGATTCCATCACTTACACGACTTCACCCTCTCATTGGTCTAGGACTTATTTTGATGAGTATGATTTTAACAAGTCTTGCAGGTATCATACCTGCAAAAATCGCATCCAATAAAGATCCGATTTTATGCCTTAGAAATGAGTAGCCCCATGTATATTGTTACAGGTGCAACCGGCCATATCGGTAATAATATTGTAAGATACCTACTTTCTAAGGGGTTAAAAGTTAAAGTGCTTATCAGAAAGATGGACGTATCTTTAGATGGACTTGATCTTGACATAGCGATCAGTCAAACCTTTGATCATGCTTTTTTGGATCGTGAAATCAAGGAATCAGATATGATTATCCACTGCGCAGCCTATATTGATTTAATGAATAAGTCTTTGGTCACATCCTATCGAACCAACGTTCAGCTTACCAAAAGAATTGTAGATATCGCCATTGAGAAAAAGAATCGTTTTGTATATTTATCAAGTGTTGATGTGATTCCAAAAACCAAAAGAGGACTCATCAAAGAACCTTTATCTTTAGATATAAAGAAATCTAAGTCCTACTATAAAACGACAAAATCGATCGCAACCTCCTATGTTTATCAAGCACTTCATCGCGGCTTAAATGGGATTATTTTATATCCGGCAGCTGTTGTAGGAATTCATGATTATAAGCCCAGCGCAGCTGGGCGTGAAATATTAAATGTTATGCGTCATAAGATTGTTTTTTCAATTCATGGAGGCTATAATTTTATTGACGTCATGGATGTCGCAAAAGCATGTTATCAAGCAACACTTAAACCTATTAACGATCACATCATCTTATCAGGCCATGAAATCACCATTAAAAAACTCTACACATCTATTGAAGAGATCACCCAAACAAAGAAAATCATTATTCCGTTGCCCCTTTTTATTGTTAGACTTGTAATTCTATTTTCAAGAACTTATTCTCAGATGATGATTTCAACCATACAGGAAAATTATCACTATGACAATCAAGAAATGAAAGATGTCTTAGGGATTACCCCAACACCTCTTAAACAAACATTAACAAACACGATCTCGTGGCTAGATATAAACTATAAAAGATAAAAAAAGCATCCAGTTGGATGCTTTTCGTTTATAAAATGCCTAATTCATCTGCGATTTCTAGGAAGATATCATCAATCGGATAATATTCAACATTGAGTTTATTGAAAATCTCATAACTCATGTTATCTAAATGATGAAACATCTCATGAGGAATCATTTCTTTCTTTTCAAGCTTTTCTAGAACCACTTTTTCAAACTCAACTAAACGGTCCATATCTTTTTGTTCAAAATTTTCAACACCTAAAAGTTCATTTTGAAAATCGATTGCTGATAACAACAAATTGACATCTTTCGCACGTTTTTCTAAGTCTTGAACATTGTTTTGGTAGGCTTTTTTAAGTAACGAAACAATTTCTTCAATTTGATCAAACAGATAATAAAATCCAGTTTCAAAGATATGATCTTCGTCTTCCGTGTAGGAACTATCATCAATGAGTTTATCATAAAGATAATCTGTGACGTCAATGACATGTTTAAAACGAAGTATTAAATCGGAATTGGTTTCCACTAAATACTTGAGAAGTTCGTAATTCTCGATCTTCCAATTGGCATACTCGTGATAAACTTTTTCATCACGCATTAAAATCACCTACTTTATGCTTTATTGACTGAACCGAACATTTCTAATTTGTCTTTAATAACTTTCTTCATTGCTTCATAGCCTGGAGCTAAAAGCTTTCTTGGGTCAAAACCTTTACTTTCAAGGTCTTTTCCAGCTTCAATGTATTTACGTGTTGCATCTGCAAACGCTAATTGAAGTTCAGTGTTCACATTAATCTTAGAAACGCCCATAGAAATGGCTCTCTTCACTTGGTCAGCAGGAATACCTGTACCACCATGAAGAACTAGAGGAACACCTTTTGTTACTTTCGCAACGTTTTCTAATACGTCAAATCTTAAACCTGGCCAGTTTGCTGGGTATTTACCATGAATGTTACCAATACCTGCTGCAAACATGTCAACGCCTGTTGCTGCAATGATTTCGCATTCTTTTGGATCTGCGACTTCACCCATACCAACAACACCGTCTTCTTCACCACCAATTGAACCTACTTCAGCTTCAACAGAAACACCTTTTGCATGACAAGCTGCAACGATTTCTTTTGTTTTAGCTAAGTTTTCTTCAAATGGATAATGAGATCCATCAAACATAATTGATGTGAAACCTGCTTCTAGTGCTTTATATGCACCTTCATAAGTACCATGATCTAGATGTACTGCAACTGGAACTGATACATTATAGAACTTATCGAGTTCTCTAACGATTGCCATAACGGTTCTATAACCGCCCATGTATTTTGCTGCGCCTTCAGAAACACCTAAGATGACTGGAGACTTTAATTCTTCTACAGTTGTTAAAACTGCTTTTGTCCACTCTAAATTGTTGATGTTAATTTGAGCAACCCCGTAACCTTCTTTACGGGCTTTTAATAACATTTCTTTTGCTGATACGACTGCCATATTTTATTTCCTCCTTGGAATTTGTCACACTCTATTATATTACAAAGCCTTCCATTTATCAATGAAATTGGGTATTGTAATCGCTCACATGACCTAAGATTTTTTGTAGTTTACAGTTGCTTCGATGAAGTCTCTAAAAAGAGGGTGTGGTCGAAGCGGACGTGATAAGAACTCTGGATGAAATTGAACAGCAACAAACCAAGGATGGTCTTCAAGTTCAATCATCTCAACGAGTTGATACTCACTATTGAATCCAGAAATAATCATTTTGGATTCTTCAAATTGTTCTAAATATTGATTATTAAATTCGTAACGATGACGATGTCTTTCCTTAATTAAGGTTGACTGATAGGCTTGATAAGCTTTCGTTCCTTTTTTGATTTCACAATCGTATAAACCTAAGCGTAGTGTACCACCTAAATCTTCATCTGAAACCCTTCCGCGTTGTAGTGAAATGACTGGGTTTGGTGTGTTTGGATCGATTTCAGTGGAATTTGCACCTTCAATGTGAAGTACGTTTTGTGCATACTCAATCACAGAAAGCTGCATGCCATAACATAAACCTAAGAATGGGACGTTATGTGTTCTTGCATAGGTGATTGCCGCAAGTTTACCTTCGGTAGCGCGTGCACCAAAACCTCCTGGTACTAAAATGCCTTGACAATCTTTAACCGTCTCTTCAATGTTCGTTACATCCACTTCTTCGGCATTAATCCATTTGATGTTGATCTTTTGTTTGTGGTGGTATCCCGCATGCTTAAGTGATTCTGAAACCGATAGATAAGCATCATGCAGTTGAACATATTTTCCAACGAGTGCGATATTGATTTCACCTTCCAAATGCTTAATCCGGTAAATTAAATCTTCCCATGGTTTTACGTTTGCCTGAGGTAATGTATAACCAAAATGCTTTAAAATCCAATCATCGACGTGTTGTTTGGAAAGATTTACAATCACTTCATAAAGTACTTCAACGTCAATGGATTCGAAAACTGCATCTTTTGCAACGTCACAGAAAAGAGCAATCTTTTCTTTTTGTTCTTGCGTAATCTGCATTTCAGAACGAAGCATGATGATATCCGGATGAATCCCTAAACTCATCAGTTCTTTCACTGAATGTTGTGTCGGTTTTGTTTTAATCTCATTAGCCGCTTTTAAATAAGGTACTAACGTGTTGTGGATATAAAGCGTATTGCTATATCCAAAATCACGGCGAGCTTGTCTAATCGCTTCTAAGAAGGGTAAAGACTCAATATCCCCAACGGTACCACCAATTTCTGTGATCACAACATCGGGTTGTGTATGTTTTGCAACATCGATTAATTTCTTTTTAATTTGATCTGTGATGTGTGGAATCACTTGAACGGTGGCACCTAAATAATCACCACGACGTTCTCTTTTTAAAACGGTTTGATAAATTTTACCCGTTGTAATACTGGAGTGTCTATTCAAATTTTCATCAATAAAACGCTCGTAATGTCCTAAATCCAAATCGGTTTCAGCACCGTCTTCGGTGACAAAAACTTCCCCGTGCTGATAAGGGCTCATCGTACCTGGATCAACGTTGATGTATGGATCAAACTTTTGCATAAAGACTTTTAGTCCTCTACTTTTCAGAAGTTGACCGATTGCTGAAGCAGTAATCCCTTTTCCTAAACTTGAGACAACCCCTCCGGTCACAAAGATGTATTTTGCCATGATATCCTCCTTGATTTTTAAATAAAAAAATCCCCTAATGTTTTAGGAGACTTTATGGTGTGCCCTTATCTATTATATCAAAAGAAGTGATAAAGGCAATCTTTATTTTTGTTAAATATAAGGAAAATGTCAGAGATTCTTCACAAATGAATGATCTTGCTCTTGATTAAATCCCATACGCTTTAAATAGTCTTGATGTTTTTCGCTTCCTGGTTTAGAGGTAAGTTTTTTGATTCCTTGATCTTTAAAGTATGAGGTTTGTTCTTGATATAGAAATTGCCCCATTTTAAAATCGCGATACATCGGAGTCACATAATCAACTAATATATCTAATGTGTCTTCATGTCTTTTACCAACTAAAACACCTGCAGGCACTGTATTTCTAAGCATAAAAACTTTGATGAGTGAAGGGTTATCTAACTCTTCTTCAAATGCCATAAAAGCCTTCATGTCTTTTTCATAGTTTTCAACAAATAAATTAAAATAAGTTAAATCAGAAACTGCCATTAACTTAAAGTAATCTTTCTTTGTATACATTTGATACAAATAATACCCATTAATGATGACAATCCCTAAGTTCATGAGTGCGACAGGAAGTGCACTAATTAAAAAACCATAGACAGCAAAAACTAATGAACCAATCAAATTAATCCATCTGAGTCTTTTCACTGAACTCATTAAAAGTGAAACTAAAACAATGAGTGATGCTACATAGCCTAGCCATTCTTGCCAACCTGGCATAAAATCATTCCTTTCTTGGGAGAAAAAAGGGTATACCTGGTGTATACCCATTCTCAAAAGTTACTCGTCGTACATATCTTCAAAATCGTCCATGATGTCGTTGTACTCATCTTCATCGTAGTCATCGTCATCAAATTCGATTTCGGGTTCATCAAGGTCTTCATCATCGGTTGACTTAACAGGTAATTCAACATCAATGTATGCTTTTTCTTCCTTGATTTCTTCGTCTAGATCTTCTGCAACTTCATCTTCATCTTCGTCTTCTTCAGCTTCAACTTCCGCTTCTTCCTCTTCAAGTACGAATTCAGTGAAATCAAGATCTTCTTCGGTATCTTCTTCGATATCTTCTGCATGAACAAAGGCGTAGCCGTCTTTATCCCACAATTCTAGATTTCTTTCTTTCAAATCCCATTGATCATCACCACAATACACGAACTTAGCACTTTGTGTAATATCCATGTAAAGTTGTGTTAAGCGGTCAATGTCATCAAGTGGAATTTGTTTTGCTTCAGCAACGCTTCTCATGATGTCTTGAATGGGTAGTGGTTTTCCTGATTCCTTTAGTAAAACCTCTGCAACATCAAGCATTGCTAATGTTTTTAATTTATCGCTCATCTGTGCCTCCTAAAACCGTATCTATTGTATACTAATCGTTTTGTTTTTGCAAGCCTTACTGATTTAATCGTGTAATGAAGAAAACGATGGCCAAGATTACGGCAAGAACAATGAACAATTTAAGCATTTTCTTCACGAAGCCAATCGTACCAAAAACGAGAATAAAACCAACAAAGACGATACCTACTAACTTAATGAGTTCAGGTAGTGGTGAAACAAATTCATTGTATAAACCAATGAGTCTGTTGTCAATATCAAGCAATCCCGATAGCCAATCATTAAAATTGCCATAAATCAGTTCAAAAAAGTTTTTAATGGTTTCAAACATGTTTTTACCTCCTAATATTTCTGTCTATTTTCGACAGCCTTACTTAAGGTGAGCTCATCGGCATATTTTAGATCGGTACCGACAGGTAGACCATAAGCGAGTCTTGTAATCACACAATCTTCTTCCTGGAAAAGAGCTTTTAAATATTTTGCAGTCATTTCACCTTCAACGGTTGAGTTGGTTGCAATAATCATTTCTTTGATTGAAGACATTCTTTTCGCGAGTGTATCTATATGTAGGTCTTTATCTGTGATACCTCTTGAAAAATCAATTAAACCACCAAGTACATGATAAACCCCATGATAGGTTTTCATTTTTTCAATTTGAAAGACATCTTTTGCATCTGAGACCACCATCAACATCTCATGATCTCTTGATTGATCTTGACAGATGTGACAGACTGGTTGATCAGTAATCATGTGGCATATGGGACAATATGAAATCTCTTGTTTCAAACGTTTTAAGTGATCTGAAAATTGGAGAAGATCATCATTTTCCCAGTGAGTAATCACATGAAGTGCTAACCTCTCAGCTGTTTTTTCGCCGATACCCGGAAGCTTTCGAAAATCTTCAATGATTTTCTGAATAATGGATGGATACATTAAAATCCAAACCCACCCATGCCACCGGTAAATTGACCCATGGTTTCTTCTTGTTCTTTTTCAATTTGCTTTAATGCATCATTGGTTGCAAGTAAAATAGCATCTTGTAAAAGTTCGACTTCTTCAAGAAGTTCAGGATTAATTTGTACATCAATGACTTGACGTGTTCCTTGCATAATGACAACAACACCTGAAGCTTTACCGAAAAATTCTTTTCGTTCAAGTGCTTCTTGTGCTTCCATCATTTGTTTTTGCATTTTTTTAAGTTTATTTAACATATTTGGATTCATAGTCTTACTCCTTTATGTGTGCTTTATCGCCAAAATATTCTTTGGCTAGACTAATGATTTCAGGTACTTTATTGTCTTCTGAAATCTCTTCAAGGTATAGTTTTAAATCATGTGGTGGTAATTTAGGTTTCTTCTGTCCTTTTTTCCAAAGATCCAGATAGACCTCTTTAATGACCAACCAATCTGTTTTTAAAATGGCAATGATATCATCAACTAAATGGTTTTTATTATTAAAGATGTCTAATGCTAATTTTTTAGTCTCCGGATCTAAAATACGTTTGCATAGATTTAGATCATCATAGACTAAAAGCATCGTGTCTGATACGGCTTCTAAATCACCTTGAGATAAAAGATAGGCTACCATCTTTAAATGGGCTTTTGGATAATCTTTTAAATGGGACCATCCTGATTGTAATAACGTCTTTTTATCTTTATCCGCATTATTTAAAACATTTTCAACCTGTTTAATCGTAACAAGTGGTTTAAGCTGTTTAGGATTTGAAACAACTTGTTTAGGTTGCATTTTAATCTGTTCTTTAAGTTCTTGTACATCATTTTTTAAACCTTGGATCACACCATCATAATCGATTGTCTTAAGTTGTTGATGCTCCATCATTTTGATGAGTGCGAGTTCAACATAAGCACGTTTTTGATGTGTGGTCTTCATGTCTTGTTGCAATTGATTTAAAATCTCAAGATAGAAATAAACTTTGTCGGTTGAAAATACAGATAGAAGTTCGCTGTATTTCGCATGTTCGATTTTGGTCGTTTTTTCGATTAAGATATCTCTTAACGCTAAGATTAAATCATTGACGATACGTGTAATTTCCTTACCTTCAGCAAGTAAATCTTTAAGTACGTTCATTGCTAAAGGAATTTCTTTATTTGATATTGCTAAAAGCATTTTAATTAATGATTTTTTAGCAACACTACCTGAGACTTGATGTACATCATCTTCAGTAATTGTTTCACCTGCAAATGAAATCGCTTGGTCTAATAAAGAAATCGCATCTCTTAATCCACCTTCAGCATTTTCTGCAACTGCATAAATCGCATCAGGTGCGATATTGATTTTTTCAGCATCTGCAATCTGTTTTAATTTGATGACGATATCTGATGTTTCAATATTTTTAAAATCGAAACGTTGACAGCGTGATAAAATCGTTGCTGGTATTTTATGTACTTCTGTGGTTGCTAAAATGAAGATGACATGTTTGGGTGGTTCTTCGAGTGTTTTTAGTAGTGCATTAAATGCCCCCGGTGTTAACATGTGGACTTCATCGATAATATAGACTTTATATCTACCAACAGAAGGCATGTATTTGACTTTATCTCTTAAATCTCTAATTTCATCAACACCATTGTTGGATGCAGCATCAATTTCAATGACATCTGGAATCGATCCTGAATCAATGCCTTTACAAATATCACATTCGTTACATGGATCATTGTTAGGTTGATGAGCACAGTTTACGGCTTTGGCAAAGATTTTAGCAATACTGGTTTTCCCAGTACCTCTTGGACCCGAAAAAAGATAGGCATGTGCAATCTTGTCGTGTAACAAAGCATTTTGAAGTGTTTTAATGATTACCTTTTGACCTGAAACTTCGCTAAAAGCTCTTGGACGATAGGCGCGATACAGTGCGACATAGGCCATAAAATACCCTCTCTTTCTTCTAGATTATTATAACATAATAAGAACTAGATGATTCATCACATTTTTTTGGTTTTATTTACCCAGGCAAAATTTTGAAAAAAGTTCATCAAGTAAACCTTCAGCATAATTTTCACCTAGAATTTCGCCTAGAGCTTGCCAGCTTTGTGTAAGGTCAATTGCATAAACATCAACAGGCATATCTAATGCGATGGATCGCATGACATTTTGAAGTGATGCTCTCGCTTCTTTAACCTTCATGATATGTCTCATGTTGGATAAATAATTTAAATCTCTTGAATTTAAGTCTTCAAGTTCTAGTTTCTTTAAAATCGCTTTTTCTAAATCTTTTAATCCATATTTTGTGAGTGTCGAAATGGGAATAACTTCTTCCATCGATAAAGCTTTTGGAAGATCTGCTTTGTTAGCAATAATGATTCTTCGTTTATCTTTTGTCATCTCAAGCAATTCTTTATCTTCTTTAGTTAAAGCTTTACTTTGATCTAAGACAAGTAAGACAAGTTCAGCTTCATGAAGTGCCTTCTTTGAGCGATCAACGCCTATTCTTTCAACAATATCGATCGTCTCTCTAATCCCTGCGGTATCGATTAGTTTAAGCGTAATTCCACCAATATTAATGTAGGCTTCAATGGTATCTCTGGTTGTTCCTTCGATGTCTGTAACAATCGCTTTTTCTTCATTTAAAAGCGCATTTAAAAGACTGGATTTACCGACGTTTGGTTTCCCAATAATTGCAGTTTTTACGCCATCTCTAATAAGTTGATTTTTATATGATTCATCAAGCACGTGATCAATTTCTTTAATAAGTTCTTCGGTTTTTGGACCGATGATTTCTTTACTCATCACAATCGCATCATCATATTCCGGATAGTCAATATTGACTTCTATTTGAGCAATAATCGTTAATAGTTTAGAGCGAAGCGAACGAATTAAATTTGAGGTTTCTTTATTAACCCCAAGCGTTGCAAGTTTCATCGCTTGTTCACTTTTCGCATGAATTAAATCCATGATGGATTCTGCTTGAACGAGGTCAATACGACCATTTAAATATGCACGTTCGCTGAATTCACCTGGTTCAGCTAGTCTTATATCTTGAGATAAAATGCGTTCCAAAACTTTTTGCGTGATTAAAATACCACCATGTGTTGAAACTTCAACGACATCTTCAGCAGTAAATGTTTTTGGCTTTCGCATGACAGCAACCATCACTTCATCTAGTAGTGATCCATCTTCATTCATGATGTGTCCATAATGAAGGGTATGTGATTTCACTTTGGTAAGATCACGTCCCTTAAAAATTTTATTCACTTCTTGGATTGCTTTTTCACCACTTACGCGGATCACAGAAATTCCTGCAGTACCAAATGCTGTCGATATGGCAGCAATCGTTTCAAAATTCATAGTCACTCCTCAACGGATTTAGATGGACTCCGTTTATCTCTGGGTACAAGAGGGTTAAATCCTCTTTTTAAATCTCTCATTAAAATGAAAATAATAATAAATACACCTAGGATTGAACCAATTAAGACATATCCACTACCTAAAATGAGCCCTGTCATTGCAGTAAACCAAATGGTTGCTGCTGTAGTAATTCCACGAATGACTTGTTGCTGGTCTTTTAGAATGACTCCAGCCCCAATAAAACCTATCCCTGTGACAACCTGTGCAATCACACGCTGTCCTTCTGGATCAATAAGAACGCCTGTTGACTGTAAAAATATCTGATGTTCAAACATCAAGCGTTGCATAATCGCAATACCTGCACTTGCCATCGCAACCAAAATATGTGAGGAAAGTCCTGCCGCCTTTCCCACATTTTGTCTTTCAAGTCCCACAAATGCACCCACAGCAAACGCGATGACAAGTGGAACCACAATTTTAAATAAAATATCTAATAGTGATAAATCTAAATCATAAAAATACATATATAATTCTCCCTCCTTCGTGTTGCCACGACTGACTACCTTATCTCATCATAAGGTCTTTATTCTTTTTTGGTTTTTGGATTTCGTTCTCTATAAAGTGTATTAAAGTGAACTTTATCCTCACCCTTTTGATAGCCTAAAATGGCTTCTAAATTGACATTTTGTCCTGCATTAAAAATATGTGCATCGACATTGGGATTAATCTTTCTTAATCCAGCAATCATCTCTTTGATTTCTCTTCGTTTTGAAGATGTTTTTTCAGCAACCACGGTGCATCCACAGTTCATCGCTTGTATACCTGATCTCACGGTCCATCTAATGATATCTTTTTCTTTAATAAACATCATCGGACGAATGAGTTCAATATCTTCAAAGTTTTCAGCTTTAATTTTAGGAACCATGGTTTTAAATGTTCCGTTATAGAAAACATTTAAAAGTGTGGTTTCAATGACATCATCAAAATGATGTCCTAAAGCTAATTTATTACAACCTAATTCTTTAGCTGCATTATAGAGGAATCCTCTGCGCATGCGAGCACACATGTAACATGGGTTTTCGCTCGCTATTTTTTGAACAACACTGAAAACATCAGAGTTTCTTATCGTTAGAGGAATATTTAAATACTTACAATTGGTTTCAAGTAACTCTAAATTGACATCTCTAAAACCTGGATTCATCGACAAGAAGACAAGTTCAAACGGAATTTTATTATGTCTTTTAAGTTCTTGAAATAGTTTAGCCATGAGAAGACTATCTTTACCGCCAGATATACCAATCGCTATTTTATCACCTGGTTCAACCAGTTCATATTCGTTAATCGCTTGAACGAATGGTCTAAAAATATCTTTTCGATACGTTTTTGTTAGGCTTTTTTCAATATCATCGAGTGGTAACTTAGGTGTTTCAACCAAAATGGTTTGACATGAAGATGACATATTAAACTCCGTTCTTATAGGTTTGAACGAGATTTTCAGCATCTTTAACAAACTGATCGAGTTGTTCCCATGATTCTAATTTACAGCCTGCAGCTTTTGCGTGTCCGCCGCCCTGGTAATGGTTTGCAAGCTTGTCAATATTAGGGCCGGATGAGCGTAAGCGAATCCGAATTTCATTGGGGTATTCCATAAAGAGTGCCCAAACTGGATAACCTTCAATACCACCAATCAAGCCGACGTTAGATGCTGCTTGTTCATCTGTGACATTATATTTTTCAATCACATCACGCGTCATCTTAATATAAACAAATCCCTTTGCAGTCACAAAATTTGAATATACATATCCCTTTAAAGCAATCATTTCTAAAGATTCTTTAGAAAGCATTTGATCGATATATTCAACATCGACACCTTTTTCAATGAGTAGTCCTGCAAGTTGATGCGTTAACTGAGAAACTCCTCTAAACCGAAAACGTCCTGTATCTGTAACAATCCCTGTGTAAAGTGCGATCGCACCTTCTTGGGTGAGTTTAAGTTCTTTTTTAAACTTGTAATAAAAGTAAGTTATCATTTGTGCACAAGACGGAAACGTTGTGTCAACCCATCTTAAATCACCATAATTATCCACTGGAATGTGATGATCGATTTTAATGATTTCTTGTCCTAACGTGTAACGTGAATCTGAAATACGGTCTTTCACTGCTGTATCAACAACAATGGATAGCGCACCTTGGTATACATCATCTGTGATTTGATCAACTTTACCAACAAAATCGACAAAATCACTTCTTTCTCCAACCACATAAACTTTTTTATCTGGAAATGAGGACGTGATGATATTTTTTAAGCCAAATTGTGCCCCATAACAGTCACCATCTGGTCTTTTATGACCATGGATAATAATGGTCTCATATTGTTTTATTTTATTTAATATTCTTTGCATTTTCTTTTGCCCTTTCATCTAAATCCTTTAGTACTAAATCTACTTCATTCCAATCTTTCAAGCTTGCTCCGCATGCTTGATTGTGACCACCGCCACCAAATTTTTTTGCAATATCAACAATCGTAATCCCGCGAGCTCTAAATTCACCCACAATTAAATTGTTTTCAACATCTTCGGTAAAATTTGCCCAAATGGGTATTTCCTTTATACCTGCCATCTGATTAACCATACCTCTAGAGATGGCTTGAAATTCTAAACCACTCTTTTGAATGAGTTCAGCATCATTCTTGCGATATGCAACACCATTTTCGGTGATTTCAAACGATGAGAATAGATTTTTTGTTAATCTTTTTTGAAGTGGTTCGGTGTAAATATAATCATAGAAATCTTGCACAGATGGTTCAAACTTCGTAATGTAAGATGCGAGTTCAAATGTCTTTGATGCGTTATTTAAATATAAGAAACGCCCCGTATCTGTAACCATACCTCCATAGAGGTAAGTTGCGGCTTCTGGTGTGACTTTTAAATTCATTTCCTTAATGATATCGACAATCATTTCAGAAGCAGATGCAAACGTTGGATCTTTATAGAAAAGTGTAACGTTTTCGACATCGGTATCATTTTGATGGTGATCGATGATGATCACATCTGTTGCAAGTTTATAACGATCGTCACTGATTAATCGCGACACTGATACATCGGTAATAATCGCTAACGCATTGATGTAATAAGCATCAGGAATAACATCCATTTTCGCAAGATAAACCATATCATTGGAATCCCCAACGACATAAACCCTCTTATCGGGATAATTTTCTTTAATGGTCAAATATAAACCATACTGTGATCCAATCGCATCCATATCTGGTCTTAAATGACGATGGATAATGATTTGATCATAAGATTCAATCAAATGGAGAATGTTACGTTTGATATTCATAGTGACCTTATACCTTTCTAATGTATTATGATAGTATATCATAGATTATGAAAAAAAACTATGATATCTTATGTTGTCGTTCATTCGATACAAAAAGCACCAGGATAGACCACGGTGCTTTTCTGATCAACATTTAACTTATGCCCAAGGAAGGTCTAAATGAGGGCTCCAAACGGGTTTTTCTGTCGTTAATGTATTTGAATCATAGTTCCAATCCGGTGATTTTTCACCGCTTGGATTTGCTGGATAACCCTTTAATCCCCAACCATTTAGTCTTGCACGATATTCTGCAAATCTTAAGAATGTTAAGTAGGGAACATCTTTATAATTTAAAGCTAAATCATATGCATTGTAGGTTGAACCAACATCTTCAGATAAACCTTCTGATACAATTAAAAATTGTGATAGATAACCATTGATCCATACTAAACCTAAGTAGCGACCATAACCTTCGTTTAGTGCATATCCAGGTATCGATTGAACATGAATCTCTTTTTGGTTAGCATCATTGAGTAAGAATTCTTTATTGTATTTACTTGCTACATAACCCCATGGTTCTGCAGAAACGTGAGATCCGTTTACTTCCGCTGTGTTTAAGTAGAAATAGCGAACTGATCCACCACCAAAACCATTGTTAGCATTAAAGTATGCTGTATCACCGTCTGCAATACCTGATACGGATGTCAATACTGCACCGCCACCACCAATATTTTCATTACTAGAATCTACGTAAGGCATATCTTTATAGCGTTGTTCTAAACGAGGACCCGCATATAAATCATCTAGTGTTTTAATTTCATAATCATCATTTTTAATGTACTGAAAAACTTCAGGTAGATAGTAGATATAATCAAATGTGTTAAATGTTTTTGATGGTTTATAATCTTCGACAAGTCCTAGACGAATCATAGTTAAATCGTTATAGATATCAACATCAGATCCAACTTGTCCAATGTAATCAACAACTGCTTTTTTATACATCAGTTCAATGCCATCATTACCATTAAAAGGTAAAACTGCATCTGGGTTTGAAAAATCAAACTGTGATGTAATCGTTGTATTGGTTGAATTACCACTACCAATTAAGAAATAATCATTTGCATTAATGGTTCCTTCAAGTTGAATTGTTTGAGATACTTCCAATGACCCATTAGTATAAAAATTAAAATGATAATCTTTTAGATCTATATCTTCATCTGAAGGATTATAGAGTTCAATCATGTTATCTGCTTGAACCGTTGTCTCAAAAATTTTGGAGATGACGATAGGGGATTCTTTTTGTGTACACGCAGATACAAGAAGACCGATCATCAATAAAACAAAAATCATACTTATTTTTTTCATTATTCTTCACCTCATATTAAAGTAACATATGTCAATCATGTTTAAATTAAACACGTCTTATGTTCATGCTGAATGGTTTAATCTCTTTTGTCTTAGATGTCTTAAAACATGTTTGTGGAAAAAGAGAAAATACGTTAAGGGTAATACAATAGCAAGTTCGATTAAAATGTTTTTAACATAAATCGTATTGTAGCTATCAAGCTTTTCTAACCACATTGAATCATAGTAGATCAATGGATTTTCGTTTAAGTTTGTTGTTCCAAACTGAGTAACTAAATCTAGGTTTTCATCCGTTAGCTGTGCGATATCACGTGAATACGAAGCACTAAACATATCAGATGGCGTCGTTTCAATAAGTAAGCTATTTGCTAAAACGACAAGTGTTAATTTTTCACCCGATGTGATCTCATACAAAATGGAAATTGTTTGAAGTTGAGCTTGTCCTGTCGGTGTATCAAGAAGTTCTTGGTTGATGATAATCATACGCCCTGTATCATCAAAGAGCGGTGTTGTGTATTCCATAAATACACGTTTATTGTTATTTTCAACATCAAGATCTCTGTCAAATACAAACTCAATATACATCATATGATAATCATTGTCATCTTTTTTTGCTAAGTTATCTTCGATGTTTAAATCTGTGATTAAAAATGCAATTTGATTGATCGCTTGATTATCTTTAAAAGTAACAAATGGATAAATCGAAAAAGTTAATTTTAATTCATTATCTTCAAATGTTTGTTCATAGAGTGGTGTATTTAAAACGTAAGCATCAGACTTATCATGGAGGTTAGCGATTGAAGTTGCAGCAACCAAAGCTTGATTGTTTTCCACTAGTTCTACTTCATGATCTTCTAAAAAATTAACGACCTTCGAAGCTTCGCTAAAAGAGGCAACCACAAAGGTGAGTGCTCCAACAAAAAAGATATAAGCAATTCTCCAAATCCATGCTGATGCCATAAATCTAACTTCCTTTAATTCAGATTTTTAAACATGAGTGAAAGAGCACGGCATCTGCCATGCTCTTTTCTTATACATGTTTGTTTTAAAACGATTGATACTTATTCAGCTGCTGGAGTATGTGTGTGTGAACCTAAATAAGTAAATGTGTCTGCATCATAAGCAGTCCATTGTGTTGGATCCCAAATGGTTGTACCATAAGCTACAGCTGCATTTCTAACAAGTGTATGTTCTGCTGTAGAATCTGTTCCAACTGCCCATGATGAACCTGGGTCAACACCAATGACACCAAATACATCAATGACTGTTTCTTCAGTACCATTTAACTTGATTAATGCAACTGCATCATCACCGTTAAAATATGTAATTGTAGAAGCAACGTCACCAACATTAATGATATCAGCTGCTGCTGAGCTATTGTAGATAACAAAGACTTCGCCTGGAGCTAATGTTCCAGATAAAACGATGTTATTACCATATGTTGTTGCACCATTTGAATAAAGTGCAACTTTGTAGTTTGCTAAGTCAACAGTTTGGTTTGTTGGGTTATAAATTTCAATGGCTTTATTATTGCTTGAACCTTCAATATATTCAGAAATGAATAATTCTGGATTTGGTTCAGCAAAAATAATTTCAACGACGAAAGTCTTTGTTACAGTTTCAGTACCTTTAGTTAAAGTAGCTGTTAAACCAACTTCAACTGTACCATAAGTAGCAGGTAGTGTCACTGTGCCAGCAACTAAATCAATTAATGCATTGTCAGCATCTTCTGAATCAGTAAATGTCCAAGCGATGGTAGAACCATTTGTACCAGCAACTGGTAAAGTGATTGTTCCATCTGCGTTGTATGATGTTACGATTGTTAATGCTTTTGCATCTAAATTAACATAGTTTGCATCTGTTAATACAGGTGCAACGCCTGCAGCAATTTGATCACCATTGGTTAATGTTAATAATGGGTTACCACTCGCCCAACCTAAGACTGCACCCGTAAAGTTGACATAGTCATCAACCTTAGTCGCTTGTAAGAAGGTTAAGTTAGCCAAAGTTACACGGCTATCCCACTTGAATTTAATGGTATTACCTGTTGTTTCATCAAGTAATGTCATTTCGATGTTACCATAGTTAGCATCTGTCCAAGCAGTAATCTTCATGTTTGTTAAGTTAACTCTTGTAGATTGATATGGAAGAAGTGTTGTTGCATTCCATTCAGTAACTGTTTGTAAATCAAACGCTACTGGTAATGTTGCTTCGCCTAAATCTTCAACGGTATAAGTTGTTAATTGCACGAGACCACCATATGCACCACGTGTACCAATTAAATCAACATTATGACCAATAAGTGCTTCTAAATCAGCAACTCCTGCATTATTAAATACAGAGATACCGCCTGTAGCGTCTTGAATAGCAATTGTCTTATTAGCGATGTAGCCAAGAACAACACCTTGAATTCTAAATGTTCCTGATTCAGCTGCTCTAACGTTAGCGATTGTTGTTACTGGGTATTCACCTAATTTAACAACAAATTCTTTAACAACTGGAGCTAATGAACCATAAGAAATAGTTGCTGTTAAGCCAACATTAGCTTGTCTTCCAACTGGAACTGTAACTGCGCCCGTTGCTAAGTTAATTAAACTGTTGTCTGCATTTTCAGTATTTGTAAATGTCCAAGCAATCGTTGTACCGTTTGCACCTGCAACTGGCAATTCTAATGTGCCATCTGCAAGCATAGCTTCTGGTAGGCTAACTGCATTTGAGTCAATATCTAATCTTTGTTGATCAGTTAAGACAGCTTCAATACCTTCTGGACCACCAACGTAGTAAATGGCAAATGCTTGGTTGTTAGAACGGTAAGTATAAATGACAACATCGATTGTAACAGTAATGCCATCATATAAACGTAATGTTGCTAAGTCTTGTGTGTTATAGTAAACCATTAATCCACGAGCTGGAACGCCTGCTGAACCTGGAACCCATGCTTGTGTTGTGTCATAAGCAGTGTCTACGATATATGTGTTGTAGTTGCTTGTGTCACCTGGAATCATATAAACTTTACCAGTAACGGTTGCATAAATTGATTCGAAGTTACCAGCTGATGCATCTGAACCTGCATATAAATGTTCTTCTGCAGTGACTAAAGCATCAATCTTTGTGTTAACACTTTCGATAACTTCTGCAGTTGGGTTAGCTGGAGTTGCAGTTGTTTGTTCAGTTGCAGTCCATTTTGTTAATTCCCAAATACCGAAATACCATTCAATAGTTGCGTCGATTGTGTAAACTTTACCAATGACTAAGTTTTCTTGTGAACCACCATAAATTTGGATGATACCTGTACCATCGTAAGCGAATGATGCATCTGAACCCTTAGCAAAAATCGTTAAGTTTTCTAAGCTAACTTGGTATGTGCCGTCATATTCTGGATCTGTTACTTCTAAAACGTCAGCAATTGTTTCAATGACGATTTCTTCAACTTCATTTGCCTTAACTGTTAAGACAATTGACCAGTCCATGGTAAGATCTTTGGTTTCATCAAGTTCTGAAGCGATGGTTAATGTAACGCTTAATGTAACATTGACGTTAGGTTCACCAAATGCTGGACGATTTACGGTAATAACTGCGAAACCATTATTTGCAGCACCTACTGTAACAACACCAGGATTGCTTGATTCCCAATCAGCTGTGACACCACCAACTAATGTTGTGGGCACTTCGAAACCACCGGTTATATTCGATGGGTCAGCGATAAGCGCATTAAGACTGTCATAAGCAGTTTGTAGTTTTGCTTCAGCTGGATCTACTTTTTCTTTACAAGAAGCTAGTAAAAATCCAAATGCGACGACCGCGAGTAAAAGTAATACTTTTCTCATTCCATTTCTCCTTTGTATTTTTTTATCTATATTATCATCACTATGTTAGTTGGTGATAAAGTCGAAACTCTTTTGATACTCTGAATCAATGTAAGCTTGCAAAGCAGCATCATCTGCAGCATCAAACGCTAAAATCTTAACGAGTAATGCACCAACTTCTGTTCTTGTTTTAGAACTTAAGTTGAATACAGAAGATGTAAAGAAGATGTCACCGTTATTTAAGAAGATTTCAATGGCTTCTTTAACGAGCTTATCTTGAGCTTGTTTCATGGTTGTAGGAACTGCAACCACTGAATTCACATAATCAGTCCAAGCTTGTGTTTCATAAGCTGAATAACGGATTGGCGCATATCCTGAAGGAATACAGAATTGTGCTGATTTTTCTGGAGATAACATGAATTTCGCGAATAACCAAGTTGCGATCATCTTTTGTTCATCACCTGAATTAAATAAATTGATGTTTGGTCCTTGTTGAATTTGATAACGATGCTCAGCATCATGTGCTGGAAGAGGTGCAACACCTGCACGGTATCCTGCATCAAAGACAGTTTGGCTCGCACCAATATATGCATAACGTGTACCACCTGTTGATCCGACATACATGTAGAGTTTTTCATTTGTCTTCATGATATCTGATGTATAAGCGTTACCGTTTAAGCTACGTGTTAACATTAAACCTCTATCAACCTTATCCTTGAAATAGGTTACCATTTCTTTAGATAGGTCATTGTTAAATTGAACTTCACCTTTACCGGTTGTTTCATTATAACCTGTATAAGGCGCATCCCATTGTTTAGATGCTGTAATAAAGAGGTTATCTTCTGAATCGTAACCAAATGGAATCGCATTTGGTTCACGGAGTTTGATGTCTTCTGCAATCGCGAAAACTTCATCCCATGTGGTTGGTACATCGTAACCATGTTGTTCAAAATAAGTTGCATTGTAGAAGAATGCTTCACTTGATTTTGTAAATGGTAAAGATAAAATCGTACCAGCATTATCGTAACTTTGACCTTCTGCCCATAAACCTGGGAGGAAGTCTGCAACTTCTTCTTCAGTGTATCCAAGTGTTGGATGGCTGATGAAGTTGTTTAAAGCAAGTGGTGCTTTGGCTTGAGCATATCTAGCGATATGGTCAGGATAGCTTTCAGCGATGTCCGGTGCTGTACCCGCTGGAATTGCTAATGCAATTTTATCTGCAAGTGCGCCGTAATCTGCCGCTGCTTTTTCTTCAATAACGGTAATATTAGGATAGATTGCCTCAAATTCTTCAATCCAATCTTGGACTAAACCTTGGCTATCTGCACCCATTCTATGCCAAAACTTGATCGTCACTTCTTTGGTGGTATCAAGTGTTGCTGTTTCTGGTAATTCATACCATTCAACGAGCTTTGCAGTTGCATCGCCACTGCGGTCACCACCACAGGAAGCTAGAAACAAGCCTGCAGTAAGTACTAATGCAATAAGTAAAATCTTTTTCATACGTTACTCCTTCTTATCTAAATTTTTTAAAATTATCCTTTAACGCCACTACGTGAGATACCGCTCATGATGTACTTTCTAAAGAAAACGAAGAGTAATAAGAGAGGAACCGTCACGATGACTGTTGCGGCCATCTGGTAGTTAATGAGTACGCGACCTGAACCGGTTGCAGCTTGATCTGTGAATGAACTTCTTAACCATGTTGTGACTAACTTGAATTTCTCGTTAGCAACAATGTCTGGCCAAATGAAGGCATTCCATGCACCCATGAGTTTTAAAATCACGATGGTAACAATACTTGATTTAGCGATTGGAACCATCACTCTCCATAAATACTTATAGTCCGCACATCCATCCACTTTAGCTGCATAATACAGTTCATTTGGAATTTGTTTGAATGTTTGTCTGAGTAAGTAAATATGGAAGATCGAAACTAAGAACGGTATGATCATCGCTAAATATGAACCAGTACCTGGATCATTGACCCAACCTAAACGGGAAACTGTAATATAGTTTGAGATGACCATCATTTCACCGGGAATCATCATGGTTGCAAGTAATATCGTGAAAATGAGTTCTTTTCCTTTAAAGTTAAGTCTTGCTAATGCGAAAGCAACTAAAATCGAGAAGAATGTTCCACCAATTGTTGAGAAGAACGCAACGATGCTTGTATTGAGTAGATATCTTGAGAAATTAATGCTTCCTTGTTGTGAAGATGAATACAAGAACACGTTCACATAGTTTTTTGGAGAAAAAACTTTGGGAAATAAACTTGTATTCAGCGAGTTTAAAACTTCATTACTACTTTGGAAAGAAACGTTTAACATCCAGTAGAATGGCACAATCACGATGAAGGCCATAAACATTAAGAATGCATATGTTCCAAATTTACCAAGGAATTGAGCTGTTCTTTGGGCTTTAAGTGTTTTATTTTCGCTGTAATCAGCATACTTTAACATTTTATCCATTGTCATCTCCTCCTTAGTAGTGAACTTTCTTCTTGCTGACATAGAGGTTTATGGCAGTAAAGATTAAGATAATAATAAATAACATCACGGCAGCAGCTGCACCTCTTGAATAATAAGAGACGTAGTTTGAATCAAGGCCAGCTAAACCAATTTTGTCATACACATAAGCAACTGCTGTCCATCTTTCACGGTCTAAAGTACGACCTGTTGTACCAGCAACAGCTAACACAGATTCATAGGCTTTAAATCCACCAATGAAGGATGTGATAATAATGTAACTAATAAGTGGTGATAGCAGAGGAATGGTAATACGCGTTAAGATACGTTTAGGCGGTGTTGCGTCAATCTTTGCAGCATCATAATATTGCTTAGAAATGTTTTGTAGACCGCCAATAAACACTAAAATCTTAAAGGGTAATGCACTCCATATAATATACATAAGAACGACTAACATCCAGTGATCTCTCGTTGCAGTAACACCAACCCAGTCAATGGAGGTTTGGAATAAAGTGTTAATTAAACCTTCAGGCATAATACCTGATGTCAGTGGATGTGAGAACATAACACTGAAGACCATCCCAATCGCAAGCGTATTGGTCACATATGGCATAAAGAAGATGGTTTGGAAAATCTTTTGTAACGGTTTAATGGAATTCAATCCAACTGCAATCAATAATGCAAGAACTGTTGAGATTGGAACCGAAATAAAGACCATTAATAATGTATTACCAATCGATTGAATAAAGATTGGATCTTTGAAGATTGCTTGGTAAGCCATGAAGTCAAAGAACATACCAAAGCTGTCATCAATCGCATTATATTGTGAGAATAATGAAATCAAAATCGTTTTAAAAAGTGGGTAAAATGTAAAAACAGTTAATAGAAATAGCGGAATCGCCATGTATAACCAGGCTTTATAATCTTTTTTATACTCAAGCATTAGGCAAGTCTCCGACCTGTTTCTTTATCGAAAACAAATGTTTTGTTTGCTTTTAAGTTGAAACGAACGGTTTTTTGATTTTGGAGTGCTGTTTCAACATCATGAAGAATGATTCTAAATGAGGGTGTGATGGCACTATCGTGAGATGAAACTAACGATAAATCGCGTCCAATCGTTTCAATATACTGAGAAGTTATTTCAAGAGCTCCGCTTGCGCTCATTTCATAACCCTCAGGTCTTACACCAACAATAACGTCACAGTTTGCTTCTTTTTTAAGTTTATCTGATTTAAATACCACTTGATTGTTAATCAATATTTGAGCATCTTTTAAAGTCGCATTATATAAACCAATGGGTGGTGTTCCTAAGAACTTAGCAACGAATAAGTTTTCTGGTTGATCATAAACAGCTTGTGGTGCACCTTTTTGTTGTTCTTCACCAAAATTCATTAAGACGATTTCATCAGAAATAGACATCGCTTCTTCTTGGTCATGTGTAACGAAAATCGTTGTAATACCTGTTTCACGTTGAATACGTTTGATTTCTTCTCTTGTTTGTAGGCGAAGACGTGCATCTAAGTTTGATAGTGGTTCGTCTAAGAGAAGTACTCTTGGTTTTTTAACAAGAGCGCGAGCGATCGCAACGCGTTGTTGTTGACCACCTGAAAGTTGTGCTGGCTTCTTTTCTAATTGGTCTTCGATACCAACAAGTCTAGCCATTTCGACGACGCGTTCTTCCATGATTGCTTTATAATTAGCAGTTTTAGCTTCTATGACACCACGAACACTTGCAGGAATAGAAATTTCCATTTCTTTTGCTAAACGATCAGGTTGTGTGCCAAATTGTTTTTCGATTTCTTTTTTAACAATCATTGCTTTATCTTCGACAACTTGATAATTTTGCTTCATTTTAGGAAGTAGTTCGTTGATGTTTGCTGGAGTGATGGCTTGTTTTTCTTTGACATATTCTGCAGCAAATGATGCTAATTGGTTATTTAAATCATTTTTTAAAGTTGAAAGATTTTGTTTGAATGCTTCTTTGATGGATTTAGCATCTTTTTGATCCTGTTTTGCAGCAATAAGATCTTGCTTATGCTGTGCTTTACGAACAAATACAGCATTATGATTTGTTGCTTTCGCATCATTTTCTAAACGACGATATTTATTTTTAAGTGCATCAAGTTTATCTGCAAATTCATAGTAAACTGCAGCTTCTTTTGGACTTTCCATGAAATAAGCTTTACGATAAGCTTCATCGATTGAACGTTTCTTTAAACCCATGTTTTCGAGTGGGAATAAAATATTTTTTCTAACGGTCATGTGAGGATAGAGTGCGTAGTTTTGGAAAACTAAACCAATTCCTCTTTTTTCAGGTGATAATTCAGTGACATCTTCATCACCAAAGAAAATTTTACCTGTGGTTGGTGCGAGTAAACCCGCAATCATATAAAGCGTTGTTGATTTACCACAACCAGATGGCCCAAGTAAACCGATCAACTTACCTGATGGAATAACGACGTCAAAGTCATCGACAGCTTTTGCATCTTTTCCACCTTTTTTATCATAGAAAATCTTTGTCAAGTTTTCTAATCTAATTGATAATCCCTTTTGTTGCACATTTTTGATATCTTCCATTGTATACTCCTTTATTTCTATCAAAGCTATTGATTTTAGGGGTTATAGCTTTGCACATTTTTGTGTTTAAAAAACGAAAAAGACTCCTATGATTGATTCATAAGAATTTCTTATTTTTAGATTCAAAAAAACGCTGATCATTCGTGCCACCTTTGGATATACTCATATCAAAAAAAATGATCAACATTATCTCACCTCAACATAACCTATTATATAATAATAACCTCGAAAAGACAACTTATAATTGCCTTACATCAACCTAAATTTACTTTATTTTAGCAAAAGAAAATGATGTAAGCGTTTTTAGAGGTAATTACATTATAGTATGACGTGTCACCTTTGTCAATGAAAGAATGCTATATTTTTTTCAAATCCCTTTCTTTATAAAGAAAGAGGCCCTGAGGACCTCTTAAAATTCACAATTTTTTGGTGTGCGTGGGAATGGAATGACATCTCTGATGTTTTCAACACCTGATAGATACATGATAAGTCTTTCAAAACCCATACCAAATCCTGCATGTACACAACCGCCATAACGACGTAGATCTAAATACCATTCAAGATCTTTTTGTGGTACATGAAGTTCTTCCATGCGCTTGATCAAATAGTCAAGTCTTTCTTCTCTTTGTGAACCGCCAACAAGTTCTCCTGAGCCTGGAACAAGTAGATCCATTGCTGCAACCGTCTTTCCATCATCATTTAAACGCATGTAGAACGCTTTGATATCTTTGGGCCAATCAATGACGAATACAGGTGACTTGAAGTGCTTTTCAGTTAAGTATTTCTCATGTTCGGTGTTAATATCTTGTCCGTGTTGTGGTTTATTTTCAAATTTCACACCACTCGAAAGAAGAATGTCGATCGCTTCCTTATGTGTGACTCTTGCAAAGGGTGAGTTTAAAACGTTTAACAAGCGATTTGTTAACCCTGGTTCAACGAACTTATCGAAGAATACCATTTCTTCTGGAAGTTTTTCAAATACGTATCGGATTAAGTATTTCACCATATCTTCAACAACTTCCATGTTTTTGGCTAAATCAGCAAATGCCATTTCGGGTTCAATCATCCAGAACTCAGAAGCATGTCTTAATGTATTTGAGTTTTCTGCTCTAAATGTTGGTCCAAACGTATAGACGTTCTTAAATGCTAGTGCAAATGTTTCAGCTTCAAGTTGCCCGGTTACGGTTAAGTTTGTGGCTTTTCCAAAGAAATCCTTCTTAAAATCGATAGTTTTTTCTTCAGTGAGTGGCATTTTATCTAAAGGTAGCGTTGTAACACTAAACATTTGTCCAGCACCTTCACCATCGTTACCTGTAATGATGGGTGTATGTGTGTAGACGAAACCTCTTGATTGAAAAAACTCATGAATGCCCATCGCAGCAACTGAACGCAATCTAAAAACAGCGTGAAAAAGATTGGTTCTAGCTCTTAAATGAGCTACCTCTCTTAAAAACTCACGTGTATGGCGTTTGGGTTGAATGGGATAATCTTCAGGTGAATCACCTAAAAGTTCAATATGAGAAGCTTTGACTTCAAAAGGTTGTTTTGCATCCGGTGTTAAAATGAGTTCTCCTTTGACTAAAATCGAACTTCCAACTCTCAGTTTTTGAACTTCTTTGAAGTTATCTATTTTTTGTTCTTCGTAAACTACTTGAAGTGTTTCAAAAAATGTACCATCGTGAAAGTTGATAAAACCGAACTCTTTTTGAGCACGATGATTTCTAACCCACCCATAAAGTTCGATCGTTTGTCCTAATTGTTTGTCTGTTTCTCTGTAAATCTGTTTGACTGTAGTTTCCATGGATATACCTCCTGATTGTTAAAAAAATAAAACGCCCTCAGAATAAATCTAAGGACGTAAAATATACGCGGTACCACCTTAGTTCTAGAATGAATTCTAGCCCTTTAAAACGTTTAACGCGGTTAGCGGATGGTTCTACTTTTTGACGAGCAAATTTCTTCCATCTCTCCGAGTGTTCTTCACGTTTGACATAGCATCAGGCTTCCACCATCCCTGATTCGCTAACCTAGAGGTTAAACGTTACTCTCTCTTCATCGATTTCTTCATTATTATACCTTTAATAAAGCGGATTGTCAACTTTCTTCATCAGGTGAATCCATCTCAATTTCTTCAACATCCTCAGTATCAATTTCGCTAAATTTAGCTTCAGAAATATGTTGAAATTTTTTAGAAATTTTGGCGCTTGTTGTGTGCACATTATCTGCATTTTTAGCAACACTTTCAATGGAACGTTTAAGTTTATCCCAACGATCAACATAGCGTTTAAATTCTTCGCCAAGTTTTTTCAATTCTTCGACAATCACTTTAGCTTGTGCATCGCGTTCTAAGTTTCTAACGACCATTTGGATCATAGAAAGCGTTGAAATGAGTGTAGTTGGAGAGACGAGCCACACTTTATTTTTAGCTGCATACTCGATGAGTTCTTCATGGTATGCAGAAATTTCAGCAAAAATCGCTTCTGCTGGAACGAACATAAATGCTTGATCACCTGTTTCGTTAAAAATAATATATTTATTTTTAATATCATCGATATGCTTTTTAACATCTTTTTTAAAGTCTTTTGTTGCTTGAAGGCGGTCAGCATCTCCTAAATCACGATCAACCATCCGTCTATAGTTTTCAAGTGGAAATTTTGAGTCAATCGCAATCATTCCAATTGGATCTGGTGCATAGACGATCGCATCCGCTATTGAACCGTTAGATAAGGTCTTTTGTTTTTCATAAAGTTGTGTCGAATCACCTAAAACAGCGGAAAGAAGTTGATATAATTGAACTTCACCAAAAATACCTCTTGTTTTTTGCCCTTTAAGTAAATCATTTAATGAGATCACTTCGGTTGATAAGTTTTCAATCTTCTTTTGAGCTTCATCAATTTTGGTTAATCTTTCAACAACATCGGTAAACGTTTTGTTCGTTTTTTCGAAACCTTCACCAAGTCTTACATCCACTTTTTCATTAATATCTTTAAATTTTGTCTCAATTTGTCGCAAGATTAAATCTTTAAACTCATTTAAATCTTTTTGGCTGGTTTTACCCGTATCATTAATCATTTGCTGGAGCTGAAAACGAAATTCACTATACTCTTTTTGTAAGTAAACTTTTAAATCGCTTTGTGCATCTTTAAACTCGGTTAAATCAGGTGGCGTTGGTTCATTCTTTTTCATTAATACAATTAAATAAACCACCATCATGATTAAGACAATGATTAAACCACCAAGAATATACTCTATCATACTTACCCCTCCAAATCTTCTAAATAATAAATATGCCAAATATCATCAATGACTTCAACATAAAACGTCATATATGTTTCATCCGATAAAATAAGATCGTTAACTGATGTGATAAAACGGTCATCATTTAATGCTCTTGAATAATTACGTTGATCTTGTTCATCGACCATCACACTTTGATAAGCTCTACTCACTAAATCAGTACAGTAAAACTTATACGACATATCAAGGAAAAACAGAAAATTATAAAGACTTTGATCGAGTTTATCTTCGCCATATGCGATCGCACCATCGATTTGATCTTCAGTTATTCCTTTAACGCGGAGTCCAACAAAATCGTTTCTATATTTAGTTCCGTAATATGGATAACTTGAATCGCTTTCAGTTCGGTAATTCGGATTTAACCAATAATTAGATGATGATTTGCTGACAGTTGCAGAAAAGTTGTGGGGCTCATTACCTGGCTGGAAAATAAAATCAAAAATGGTTTCATCATCTTGAGGGAATCCCACAGCTTCAATAAAACGATTGTCATCCGTTTTTAATGCTGCGTGACCACCAAAGTAATAAGAGATAAAAAGATGCGCTAAAGGGCTATCGGGAAAAGGTGAATCTTGCGAAACGAAAATATCACCTGATTGACCGAGGAATTTTCTCGTTTCATCATAAAATACACTCCGTGTATCTGCTAATTCATATGATGTTTCACGTGAAACTTTATAGTATCTTCTGGTTTGAAAACGGTTAGTGCTATATTCGAAGATGACCTCTTCTTCAAAGGTCGATCTTTCCTTAAAATCAGCAATCATTTGATTGACTTGAATGTTTTCAGCAACCGCGATTCCAAGTGAATAAATCATCCCCATTAAAATGAGAATGAGCATTGTTTTAAGTATGCGAATCCATCTTTTTTTCTTTGATTTCTTATTTTTGGTTAGTTTTGCATGAAGTATCATCTGCACCATCATCACCTGCTCTTCCATATTATACCACGATGATTTAACGCGTAAATAAAGATAAAGAAAAATGCCGGAAGCCGGCATCGTTCATTTATCTTTTAGGTTTGATTACGAGTGCGCGTTGTTCGCCTTCACCCTCAGACTCAGTGATGACATCACGCCATTCAGAAAGCTTTGTGTGGATAATACGACGATCAAATGCATTCATTGGATCAAGTTTCACTGCAATCTTGGTTTGTGCAACTTCTTTTGCAGTCTTTGTTGCAAGGATTTCTAGTTGTTTTTTACGATTTTCATGATAGTTACCGATGTCGAGTGACACGATTAAATGATCATCAACAAAGAGATTTAAATAGTTTCTTAACATGAATTGGAGCGCAAGTAATGATCTTCCTTCACGACCAATAAGGAGTGCATTTTCATCACTTTCAATGTGATAATAAAGTTCAGTTCCTTCATTCATCGTACGAACTTCCATACGTGTCTTAATATCCATGGTTTTAAGAATGTTTTCTAAGTAAACCTTACCTTCGGTTGCCAAATTGACATTTGGTGTCGCTTCATAGAAGGTAGATGTTCCAAATCCAAGCAAACCTTTCTTTTCTTTTAAGACGGTTAACTTGATTTTATCGATTTGCAACTTAAGTTGTTCAACAGCTAGCTTTTCAGCTTCTTGCAATGATTTTGCTTCAAATTCAACTCTCTTTAGATTCATATGATTCACCCCAAAATCTGCTTTTGTTTTAATCTCTCGTGTTTCTTTTCATTCATCTTACGGTTGACTAAGGTTTGTCCTAATGAATAGATGTTACCAAAAATCCAATACAATGCGAGTGCACGTGATGAATAGGATGCGAATGCCATCATGATAACCATCGCGTAACTAACATACTTCATGGTCTTTTCAGTTTGTTGTGCTTGTGGACTTAAGTTTTGACGACCAGTATTTTTCGCGTACGCAGGTTTCTTCATTGAAATCTGTTGGAGTAGGAACATTGTTCCACCAACGATTGCTGCTAAAATGAAACTGAAGATATCCAGTGTGCCCGTTGTTGCTGTAAATGCTAGGTCTAAACCTAAGAAGTTTGTGTTGCTTACACTTGTAGTGTACATACCACCTTCTAAAGTAATACGTCTAACAACACCATACATTGCAATAAAGATTGGCATTTGTAGGAAAGGCATTAAACATCCAAACACGTTAATTCCGTGTTTTTTGTAAATTTGCATCATTTCCATCTGCATCATTTGTTGTGATTGTGGATCTTTTCTTGCTGCATATTTGCTTTGAACACGTTGCATATCAGGTTGTGCTAAATTCATCTTAATCGACATGTCATTGCTCTTCGCATAAATTGGCCATGCTAATGTACGGACAACGATTGTTGTTAATAAAATCGCAAGTGCAAAGTTATTACCAAATAGACCACCAAATAAATTCATCACAAATGCAACTGGAATAACTAAGATCCAATCAAAAAACGTTGCATCCGCGTTTGTGATGGGGCGTTCGCCACCAGCAACATAGACATCAAAGTCTTGACTGAAGTTGTCATGTGTGAATGTCACTGTGAAACTTTGTTGATCTTTAAAACCATCTTCACCCATTGGGTCATATTCATGATCATCAAATTGTGTTAAAACATCTTCACCCTTAAGTTCTGTTACATCACCGTCGCGTTCAACGACATAGATTAACATTCCTGTTGGATCAAAGGTTTCACCGATTTGAATAAGGACGTTGTCCTTAACAAATCTGAAAGCGATCATGACAACATCATCAGCGTTACCTGTGATGGTTTCAGGTTTTACATATAATTGAAATGATGATTCGATATCTGAACTTGTGTAAGTGTAAGTTCTAACACCGTTTGCATCGGTTGTAACATTGGTTGGTAGTGCTCCGTCATAGTCGACAAGTGTTGCAATACCTTTTTCAGATAATGTCCAATAAGATAGACCATTATCACCTTTGAAAACAATACTATTTGCTTCAGTGTGGTCAAACACGAGTTTTTCCCAAACATCTGTTTCACCAACAGGGTTGTTTGAAACAACCTTAACGATAGGGTCTGATCCACCACCGCAGGCTGCTAGACTGAAGACAAGAAGTACCATCATCACGATAAATATCATTCTTTTACTCATTTAGGTTCTCCATTAGCTTAGATTTTTTCAATAGAACGTTTAATTTTGTTCTCATGTCCTGATAATCGAGTTGTGCAGCTGTTGGTTTAATAACAATCACAAATTGTTTAGATTTAATGATCACATCTTTTAACTCAGCAACTATCATTCTAATTCTACGCTTTGCGAGGTTACGCGCTACAGCATTTCCGTAACGTTTTCCAATCGAAAGCGCAAATCTAAAATGTTCACTTAACTGATCGTCAGCTTGATATATAGCAAAATAACTGTCACCTTTGACTACCTTTTGTTTGAAGATCGCATCGATTTCGCTATTCTTCTTTATGCGATATCTTTTTTTCATAGGTTTTCAATAATTTTAAAAAAAGAAGGACTACTCAAAAAATAACATGAAGTTATTATTTTAAACGAGTAATCCAAGTGTTTTTAAAATAACGATTAAGTTTATACAGTTAATGCTGCGCGGCCTTTCAATCTGCGACGAGCCAATACTTGTCGACCATTTGCAGTAGCCATTCTCGCTCTAAAGCCATGGGTCTTAACGCGCTTTAGCTTACTTGGTTGATATGTTCTTTTCACAAATAAAACCACCTTTCTTGCGAAACCATGCTTTTTCATTATATAAAAAGACCCCACATTTGTCAACCATAAACTTCGCTTTTTTTAACGAATGAAAGAACCATTTTTTGAAACGTTGAAAGAGGTTAGAAATAATGATGGATTTACATATCATTTTCACAAAAACAAGCAAACCCTCATTGTGGATAACTTAACCACTTTTTTGTGGATATGTGGAAAACTGGGTAAAAAGTAAGATTGGCTTAATAAAGGCGTAAGATATATCAGGTTTCCCACAATCTTTCCACTTATCAACACACACCACTTGTCTGTTTTCCACAAAAACTGTGGATATCTTTTTCGCGCATTTTAGAGTAAGTGTGTTATTCTATGAATACGATGAAATAAGGGGTTTTAATATGAACACATACGACGTGCTTTGGCAGCGCATTTTAGCAGAACTTGAGACAACATTTAGCGAAGACATTTTTCAAGAGGTTTTTGAACCCCTCAAGTCGACTCACAAATACGCAAATGATCATGTATACGTGATTGTTCCAAGTGAATTTATTAAAAATCGAATCAATCGACTCTATTTGGGAAAAATTAACACTTTAGCTCAAAAGTTCAATCAAGCTCCGATTCGTTTTAAATTTGTAACTGCGTCTGAAATGATTCCTGAAGAGACGTTGATCAGTCCAGAGCGTAACTTAAGTTTAAAATATAGACCTGGTAACTTAAATGCCACCTATACATTCGATAATTTTGTTGTTGGTAAATCAAACATGTTCGCATTCCGTATGGCCATGAAGGTTGCAGACCAACCTGGTGCTGTTGCGAACCCACTTTACATCTTTGGTGATGTAGGTTTAGGTAAAACCCACTTAATGCAAGCCATCGGTAACTACATTTTAGACCAAGATATTAATAAAAAAGTCCTCTATGTCAAAGCAGATGGTTTTATTGAAGATTTTGCTAACCTATTAAAGAAAGAACGCATGGAAGATTTTAATGCGAAATACCGTGAGATTGATGTTCTTCTAGTCGATGATATTCAAATCATGGGTGGCGCTACTAAAACACAAATGGAGTTCTTTAAACTCTTTGATTATCTTTATCAAGCAAATAAACAAATTGTGATTACAAGTGATAAACCAGCTTCTGAATTAAAGAACATAATGACCCGCTTAACATCACGTTTTGAAGTCGGTTTAACCGTTGATATTCAAGTTCCTGATCTCGAACACCGCATTGAAATCTTAAAGCGTAAGCTCGCATCAGAATCTAGTGATATTCATGACATTCCAAATAACGTTTTAGAGTTCATCGCATCTTCTTTCGTAACAAACATTAGAGAACTCGAAGGTGCCTTAAAACGCGTACTATTCTACTGCTTAACGAATAACCTCGATATGACAGTTGAAACCGTTAATGAGGCCCTGGAACCACTCTTAAAGACGAAGCGGAAGAGTGATTCTTTAAACGAAAATAACTATGATCGAATCCAATCTATTGTCAGCGATTTTTATGGAATTACATTAGATGATCTCGTTGGAAAAAAGAGACATTCTAAATATATATTGCCAAGACATATCGCGATGTATATTATTAAATTAAGATATAACATTCCTTATAAAACCATCGGATCTCTCTTCGGAGATCGTGACCATTCCACTGTTTTAGCTGCATGTGAAAAGATTGATAATGATTTGAAACAAGATGCCGCATTAAAGATTGCAGTGGACACCATCATTAAAAAAATTGATGCATTTAACCGCAAATAAATGTTTATAAAATAAGGGAAATGTGGTATAATAATAGCAGTGTTAAGCCTTTATCGGATTTACCCACAAACCCACATTTGTAACAACAATAATTAAAGATGAATATTAAAAAAATAAAGGAGCCCGCATATGATTTTCAGTATCGATCGTGATGTACTACTTAATCAACTTCTTATCGTTCAAAAAGGTCTTCCTTCAAAAACACCACTACCCATTCTTTACGCCGTTAAATTTGAAGTGAACGAAGATCATGTTTTACTAACAACAAGCAATACTGACGTTGCTATTCAAGTTTTAATTGATGATCATTCATTATCAATCAAACAAGGTGGTAAAGTCGCTATACCAGGAAAATACTTAATTGAGATTATGCGTAAGATCACATCTCAACGTGTTGAGTTTGCGTTAATTGAAGATAAGCTTATTGTTATTAAAGCGGACCGCTCTGAATTTAAATTAAGATTAATGGACGTAGAAGATTATCCTGAAATTGACTTTTTAGATTTAGATGATCCGATTGTTTTAGATTCTCAACTCATTAAAACAATCATCAAAGAAACAAATTATGCAACAGCTAATTCAGAAAAACGTCCTATTTTAACAGGTGTTAACTTTAAATACTTAGATAACCACTTATATTGTGTTGCAACTGACTCTTATCGTTTATCACAAAAGAATGTTAAATTAAGAACACATAGTAAGCAATTTGATATCGTTGTTCCTAATAAGAGTTTAGATGAATTATCAAAGATTCTAGACACCTATAATGAAGATGTTGAATTATTTATTAATCCCAATAAAGTTTTATTTAAAATGAATAAGATTTTATTCCAAACGCGTCTTTTAGAAGGTACATATCCTGATACAATGCGTATCATCCCTATTGAATTTCCAGTGATCATTCCATTCAACAAAGAAGAGTTACTTGCTGCAGTTGAACGTGTATCACTTCTTTCACCAAGAGATCGTGAAACCAATTATAACATCATCAAGATGAGTTTAAGACCAGACCGTGTTGTTGAAATCAGTTCAACCAATAACGAAGTCGGTGATGCTTTAGAAGAAATTATTCCATCTTCTGATGTGACAGGTCCTGTCATTAAAATTGCATTTTCTTCACGCTATTTAGTTGAAGCTTTAAAATCGTTTAGTTCATCTGAAATTCAAATTCAATTTGCAGGCGAAGTTAAACCATTTGTGATTAAAGGTCAACTTGATGCTGATTTATTACACCTCATTTTACCGGTAAGAATTGACTAATTAAATTGAGTAATGATGAAGAGCTACGAAAGTGGCTCTTTTTTTATGCAATCACAAAACGTTAAAATTTCGTTTCTAACAACGTTTTATGAATTGATCTAAACAAGGGATTGATAACACAAAAAAAAGACGAAAAAAGGTGTATTTTTCCTTATATTATGATATAATATAAAAGGATAGCAGAGGTAAATCAATGAGAAAATTCAAAATTACAACCGAATACATCACTTTAGGACAGTTCATTAAAGCAACTGATCATATTGGTTCAGGGGGAGAAGCCAAGTTTTTTTTATTAAATAACGACGTGTTTGTCAATGGTGAAAAACGAACTGAACGCGGAAAAAAACTTTACCCTGGTGACAAGGTATCAATCGGTAATGATGAGTATGTGATGACGGATGATCAAAAAAATAAACCTAAAACAACTTCGTAATCATCAGGCCATTGAACTTAGTTTTGAAAAGCCTTTTGCATATATCCATGGTTTAAATGGTTCTGGCAAAACAAGTATTTTAGAAGCTATTTACTTTTGTGCAACAACGAAGTCTCACAGAACGAATGACGAAAAAGAAATGATTCAAACAGGCGAACCGTTTGCTTCTGTTAAATTATGGACAGATGAACATCGTTATGAAGTTGTCTTATCTAAAACTGGAAAGAGAGCTTCGATTGATGGTGTTGAAAAAAGAAAGATCAGTGACTTTATAGGTCATTTAAGAATTGTGATGTTCGCTCCAGAAGATTTAGAACTCATTCAAGGATCTCCGCAAGATCGAAGACAATTTATCGATCTTGAATGGATGCAACTTCATAAACCTTATTTGAAATATTTAAATACATATAAACAAGTTTTAAAACAAAGAAACAGCCTATTAAAGAAAATCACTTTAGATGATGATTTTACATTCTTGAATATCTTAGGTGAACAACTCTATGAAGTTGGCGTTAAGATCATTGAAGAAAGAAGACAATTCATCGAAGAGTTAAATCACTTATTTAAAGAAGCTTACCAACGTTTCTCATCACACAAGGTTGAATTAATCTATGCACCTGATGTCGATGAAAAAGCGTTCTTAAATGTATTAAAGAAAAACCAAAAACAAGATATTTTGTATCAAACCACACAAAGTGGCCCTCACAGAGATGACTTTATTTTCCGTTTTAACGGATTTGATGCTAAAGGTTATGCATCTCAAGGGGAACAACGTTTAATGGTTATTGCAGTGAAATTAGCGCTTCTGGCGCTCATTAAAAAGAAAACAAATCAACACGTGACGTTATTACTTGATGATGTTTTGAGTGAACTCGATGAAGAAAGACAAAAGTTGTTCTTAACAGAGTTACCAAAAGAACATCAAATTATCATGAATAGCACACATCCTATAGAGGGTGCACACATCCAGATGATTTATGTGAAAAAGGAGTAGAGACAATGTCCAATTATGATGCATCGAATATTCAAATCTTAGAGGGTCTAGAGGCTGTTAGAAAACGCCCTGGTATGTATATTGGTAGTACAGGTGCCCGCGGTTTACACCATCTTGTATGGGAAATCGTGGATAATTCCATTGATGAAGCTTTAGGTGGATATGCAACCAACGTTAAACTTGAACTCCTCAAAGGAGAAATTATTCGCGTTACCGATGATGGTCGCGGTATTCCAGTTGATCTACATCCTAAAACACATCGTCCAGCAGTTGAAACGATTTTAACATCACTTCACTCAGGTGGTAAGTTTGATGGTAAATCATATAAAGTTTCTGGAGGTCTTCACGGTGTAGGTGCTTCTGTTGTTAACGCATTGTCAGAATGGTTTTTAGTTGAAATCCATCGCGATGATAAAGCGTATGAACAACGTTATGAACGTGGTGTTCCAGTCACTGATGTCAATGTCATTGGTACTTCGACACATACAGGAACAATAGTTACTTTTAAATCTGACCATTTAGTTTTCACTGAAACTACAGTGTATGATTATGAAATTTTAAGAAATCGTATTCAACAATTAGCTTTCTTAAATAAAGGCATTAAAATTACGATTTCTGATCAACGTGGTGAACTTCCTGTTGAGCACACCTACCATTATGAAGGTGGTATTGTTGAGTATGTTTCATTTTTAAACGTAGGTAAAGGCAAAGTCAATCAAGAAGTCATTTACATGGAAAAAGAGGTTGATGGCATTCAAATCGAAATTGCCATGCAATATAACGATTCTTATGCAACTAATCTTTATTCTTTCACCAATAACATTCCAACCCATGAAGGTGGGATGCATGAAGACGGATATAAATTAGCGTTAACACGTATTTTAAATAAATATGGAACCGATTCTGGCATGCTTAAAAAAGATGATTCTTTCTTAGGTGAAGATACCCGTGAAGGTTTAACAGCGATCGTCTCTGTGAAACACCCCAATCCTCAGTTTGAAGGACAAACCAAGACAAAATTAGGTAATCCAGAAGTTCGTGGAATCACTTCTCAAGTCTTTGGTGATGGTTTTGAGCGCTATTTACTTGAAAACCCAACCGATGCTAAGGGGATTATCGAAAAATGCCTTATGGCATCACGTGCACGTATTGCAGCGAAGAAAGCAAGAGAAGCGACACGTAGAAAATCACCACTTGATGCACTCGGATTTGCGTCTAAACTTGCAGATTGCAGAAGTAAAGATCCAGTGATCTCTGAAATCTATATCGTCGAAGGTGACTCTGCTGGCGGATCCGCTAAGCAGGGTAGAGAATCAGAATATCAAGCGATCATGCCACTACGTGGTAAAGTCTTAAACGTTGAAAAAGCACGTATTGATAAAATCTTAAGCAATAAAGAAATCTTATCACTTATCCAAGCACTTGGAACAGGTATTGGTGAAGAATTTGAACCAGAAAAGGCAAGATATCACAAAGTGGTTATCATGACCGATGCCGATATCGATGGTGCGCACATTCGTACACTTCTTTTAACCTTCTTCTTCAGATTTATGAAGCCTTTGATCGATTTAGGTTATGTCTTCATTGCACAACCACCACTTTATAAAGTTCAGTCAGGTAAACGTGTTCAATATGTGTATAGTGATGAACAGTTACAAAAAGCTTTAGAAGAAATTGGCGGACGTCCAACCATTCAACGTTACAAAGGTCTTGGTGAAATGAACCCAGAACAACTTTGGGAAACGACGATGGACCCAGAAACACGTACACTTTTACAAGTCTCACTTAAGGATGCGATGGATGCTGATCAAGTATTCTCCATGCTCATGGGTGAAGAAGTTGAACCTAGAAAACAGTTTATTCAAGAAAACGCGATTTACGCGAATAACATTGACGCATAGAAAGGAGCATTCTCATGGATCAAACATTTAATACACAAACATCAAAAACCACAGAAGGTTACGTTAAAGAGATCAATATTTCAAGTGAGATGAAAACCTCCTTCTTGAACTATGCGATGAGCGTTATCGTTTCAAGAGCACTACCCGATATTCGTGATGGGCTAAAGCCCGTTCAAAGACGTATTTTATACGCGATGAATGATTTAGGTATGTCAGCAGATAAACCTCATAAGAAGTCTGCAAGAATCGTCGGTGAAGTTATTGGTAAGTATCACCCACATGGTGATTCATCGGTTTATGATGCCATGGTTCGTATGGCACAACCCTTTAACTACAGAATGCCTTTAATCGACGGGCACGGTAACTTTGGTTCTGTGGATGGTGACGGCGCAGCTGCGATGCGTTACACTGAAGCAAGAATGTCTAAACTTGCAGGTGAGCTCGTTAGAGATTTAGAAAAAAATACCGTTGATTATGTCGATAACTACGATGGATCGGAACACGAACCATCTGTTTTGCCTGCAAGATATCCCAATTTACTCGTCAACGGGTCAACCGGGATTGCAGTTGGTATGGCAACTAACATTCCACCACATAACTTAGGTGAAGTGATCGATGGACTACTTGCCTATATGGAAGATGAAACGATTACGATTGCAGAACTCATGCAATATATCAAAGGTCCAGATTTTCCAACAGGCGGACAAATCCTTGGTTTATCAGGATTACGTCAAGCGTATGAAACAGGCCGTGGTATTATTGCAAATAGAGCGACTGCTGAAATTGTTACACATAAGAATAAACAGGCGATTGTTGTTACAGCAATTCCTTACGCAGTTAATAAAACAACTTTGATTGAACGCATTGCAGATATTGCTAAAGAAAAAATTGTTGAAGGTATCACCGACTTACGTGATGAATCAAACCGTAAAGGTATGCGCATTGTCATTGAGTTAAAACGCGATGTCAATCCACACGTGATGTTAAACAATCTTTACAAACACACACAACTCCAACAATCATTTGGTTTTAATATGATTTGTTTAGTCAAAGGACAACCACAAATGGTGACCTTAAAAGACTTACTTAAATATTATGTTGAACACCAAATTGAAGTCATTCAAAGAAGAACAGTTTACGATTTAGAAAAAGCTGAAGCAAGACAACATATCTTAGATGGTTTAGTCATTGCACTTCATGATGTTGATCGTGCGATTGATATCATTAAAGCATCTAAAACAGGTGATGAAGCAAGAGATGCACTGATTGCAGAATATGGTTTATCAGATATTCAAGCACGCGCTATTCTTGATATGCGTCTTCAACGTTTAACAGGTATCGAAATTGAAAAGATTGAAGCTGAACTTCAAGATTTAATCGTTCGCATTAAAGACTATAAAGAAATCATTGCAAGTCATCCAAGAAAGATTGAAATCATCAAACAAGAACTTTTAGAAATTAAAGCAAACTATGCAGATGCACGTGTCACAGAAATTAACCTTCATGAAGATTTAAGTATTGAAAATGAAGATTTGATTCCTGTTGAAGATGTCATTATCACGGTGACTAATAATGGGTATATCAAACGCATGAATGTTGATCATTATAAAACACAAAATCGTGGTGGTGTTGGTATGTCTGGTATTAAAGTTCATGAAGACGATTATGTTGAACACATTCGCATGACTTCAACCCATGATTTCCACCTATTCTTCACGAATAAAGGACGCGTTTATAAAATCAAGGGTTATAAGATTCCTGAAGGATCAAGACAATCTAAAGGTCTTCCAATCGTTAACTTATTAGAGTTCCAAAAAGATGAACACTTAGCTTCATTTACGAACGTGAAAGACTTTGAAGCAGGCGATGCATTCTTAACGTTTGTTACGAAGAAAGGGATCATTAAACGTACCCCGATTCAAGAGTATGCAAACATTAGAACCAACGGTATTAACGCCATCAATTTAAGAGAAGATGATGAATTATTAAGCGTTGGTTTAACCGATGGTAAACAAGATATTATTCTTGGAGCATCCAATGGTAAAGCGATTCGTTTCGATGAAAATGATGCGCGTGCGATGGGTAGAACAACCTCTGGTGTACGCGGTATGGACATCGGTGAAAATGATGAAGTTGTAGGTGCAGCTATCATTTCTAATAATGATGAAGAGATTCTTGTTATTACTGAAAACGGCTTTGGAAAGCGAACAAATGTTGATGAATACAGAAGACAAATTCGTGGTGGTAAAGGTGTCAAGACACTGAATGTCACTGAGAAAAATGGTAAACTTTCAACCTTAAGAGTTGTCTCAGATGATCAAGATTTAATTGTTGTTTCTGATAAAGGCGTTGTCATTAGAACACATGTTGATCAAATTTCACAAACGAAGAGAGCAACCCAAGGCGTTAGAATTATTCGCCTTCGCCCAGACCATAAAGTCTCAACGATTGCACTTGTTCCAAGACAAGAAGAAATTGAAGAAGACTTAAATGAAGAAGGTCAATTTGTACAAGAAACCATCAATGTCAATGAACCTAAAAAAGTCATTGAAGCGATTCATTTAGCACCCGATGAAGTTGAAGAAGTTCAAGAGGAAGTTGTAACAACCGGTTCACTTCTTGACGAAGAATAAAACTTAATAACTAAGCGTATCCTTAAGGGGTACGCTTTTTTTATGTACCATATTCTTCCATAATCAGTGCAAGTCTATCTAAAATAAGATATAATATGGATTAATAACAGAAAGGGGGAATTCAATATGAAACAAAAAAACCAGTGGAACGTGTATTTCTTATTTTTAAGTATATTTTTTATACTTAATATTTTAAATACATACTGGCTGACTGTTCAAGAATTAAATCGTTATATTGCCCCTTTTAGACATACCTTTTTAGGAGAAATCAACGCATTTTTAGGTAACTTCTCAATACTTTTCATGTTGATGTTACTTGGTTATGTTGTCTTAAAAAAATTAAAAAAACGCATGATTTATCTCTTAGTCATAACGTTCTTTTTAAACTTCTTCATCTTCTGGATGGGTGTTTTTAACATGTTTTTTGGAACTGCATTTTCAATTCCAGCAGCAACCATCTTCTTAAACCCTTCCGATGGTTTCGCAATGGGTACTTTCTTAAATGCAATCTTAGAATTAATCACGTATTACCGCATTTTAGTCTTCTTACCTTTTATCGCACTTCTTGTGATCTATCTTTTATCAGATCGTGAGCAGCTTAAGACCATGTCATTTAAGGTTACTGTTCAAAAGTATCTGTCGGGTGTTCTTTTAGTAAGCGTGACACTTTTTACATCCATCTTCTCTTATTATGAACAATACAAATTAACACTTCCTATTAATTCAGTAAAGAGTACATACGCCATTCAAAATTTAGGAGTCTATCCTTATTATATGGGTGAGTTTATTGGTCAACCTTTTGATCTAGATCTCGTCTCATTCTTAGAACTTGATAGCGAAGAAAAACTAGCTGAAGCTTACCAAGCATACAATAAAAATAAGTCACATTATACAAGTTTTTTTGATGGTGAAACGTATAGTAACCGTCTTTCTCTTGTTCAAGCAGTACCCAATCTAGTGATTGATCCATCGCTTGATCAAGGAGATAGTTTACACGGCATTTTAAAAGATAAAAATTTAGTTTTAGTTCATTTAGAATCACTGAATACGTTCTTAATGGAAACTGAAATGATCAGTTCAAGAATGCCTTTTTTCCAAGCTCTCAAAGAACAAAGTTTCTATTTTTCAAACTTTTATAATAACGTCGGTATGGGTGTAAGTTCTGATGGTGAACTCTCCATCTTAACTGGACTTTATCCAATGGGGGATCGCACCCTTTATTGGGAATACAATAAACAACCGTATGATTTAGATTCACTCGTCTCATATTTTAATGATATGGGCTACTATTCAGAAGCTATTCATGGTGATAAAGAAAAGTTTTATAACCGTGATTTAATTTATCCAGAGATGTATGGTTTTAATGAATTTTATTCGCTAGAAGACTTTATTGAAGATGGTTATGATGTTGAAGAAGGATATCTTTATGACACAGTTAATCAAAAAAGACATGTTTCGCCTTGGATTTCAGACTATCATTTAGCAGATTATACCTTTGCTCAAGGTTCTTCTTTGATTAATGAACATGGGAAAGTCATGTTATTCCCCATCACAATGATGCCGCACACACCCTATGAATTTGATCCTAATGGCATTCGTTATGATGTTTACCCTGAGATCTCAAGACGTATTAGTCACGTCTCGTTAAGTTATATCAACTATGTCGATTATGTCGATGACGTGTTAAAACGGTTTTTCATCAGTGAAACGGGTGTTGATCAAACACTTGAAAATAGTGTTTACGTCTTTTACAGTGACCATGGCTCAGGCATTAAAAATGGTGATTTAGATCTGATCATGGGTAGAGATATCTCCGTAATTGAAACAAGACAAATCCTGCAAAAAGTCCCTGCATGGATCTATGTTCCAGGTGATGAAACCATCAGTTATGGTGACTTTTCAATCAGAAAAGGCATGTTAACAGGCACTCAAGATTTAGTAAGAAGCCAAGTCGATATATACCGTACACTGATTGAACTCTTTGATCTACCTGTTGGAACGGATCCTTATTATGGAGTTCATGGTTTATCCTTAGAACATACGTTTGCTTTAGATAACCGTTTGATGGATGTTGTTACAGATGATTATTTTTATTCAATGAGAAATCCATCAATGATTTATCCCGTCAATCAAGTCGTTGATCAAAGAACTTATGACTATATTTTAAGATTTAAACAACTTTCAGATATCATCATCTCTAAAGGCGATATGCAACAAACCATTAAAGAAGCTTTGGTTAGAGTCTATGGTAGTTAATAAACTTTTAAAAGATAAATACTTATGGATGATTGCCATCTACATGATGGCATCATTTTTCTTTGGTTTTATGTATGGTAACGGATTAATTCTTTTTCTAGGTTGGAATCTTATTTTAGCCGGGATTGCAGCAGTTCTTTCGTATTTATTTGTTGATTTAAGACAGAAAAAGAAACATCTTATACTTACACTGATCGTTTTGGGCATCTTTATTCTCTTTTTCCCAAATACGATCTATGTGATGACTGATTTTATTCATCTTGAAAATTATGATTTCTTCAGAGAATATGCCGATATTTATCACTATGAAATCATGGATTGGGTTGTATTAATGATGATTACGTGGGGGGCACTCTTAGCAGCAAAATTAGGTATTTCTTCCATTGATCGAATCAAGTCTCATCTGTATAAACCGATCCAACGTTATGCCTATCCTTTGATCTTTGGTCTCTTTATCGTATCTTCAATCGGCATCTATATCGGAAGATTTATCAGATTAAATTCATGGAATATCCTTAGTGTTTTCAACGTGTTTCCAACCATTTTCGAACAATTTTCTTTCTTTCTAGGGTTTATTGGTATCTACACACTGATTCATCTTGTTTCATATTTTATCTTGTCAGAATCCAAATATAACGGTTATAATTGATATAGAATACATACGGAGGACTTATTATGCGCGTTTTAGTTGTTGGTGGTGCCGGATACATCGGATCACACACCGTTTATGAACTGATCAAAGATGGTCAAGAAGTTGTTATCTTAGACAATCTTTCATCAGGTTATATGGACCTTGTACATCCAAAAGCTATTTTTTATAAAGGTGATATCAGACATAAAGCTGATATTGAAGCTGTTTTTAAAAAAGAAAAGATTGATGTTGTTATGCATTTTGCAGCAAAAATTGTTGTTCCTGAATCGGTTGAACAACCATTAGAGTATTATTATAATAACGTTGAAGGTGTCCGTGTTTTACTTGAAGTGATGAATGAATTCAATGTGAAAAAGATTGTCTTCAGTTCAACAGCAGCAGTTTATGGTGAAGCGAGTGGCGTATGTCATGAAGATGACCCAACATTTCCAATTAATCCATACGGGGAAACCAAATTAGCAACCGAAAAAATGATTAAATGGGTTGCAAACGCTCATGGTTTTAATTATGTTATCTTTAGATATTTTAATGTTGCAGGTGCGGATGAATCCATGAAGATTGGATTAATGAAAGATCAGTTAACCCATCTTATTCCAGTAGCGATTCAAGGTATTCTAGGCATTAGAGACCACTTAACCATTTATGGTGATGATTATCCAACCAAAGATGGCACATGTATCAGAGACTATATTCACGTCAGTGATTTAGCATATGCACATGTTTTAGGTGCACATTATCTGTTTGATGGTGGAAAATCAGAAACGATGAACTTAGGTTCAAACGCAGGATATACGGTTAAAGAAGTTGCACAAGCAGTGAATGAGATTGCACCACTTAAAGTCGTTATGGGCGAAAGAAGAGCAGGAGATCCTGCAGAACTTATCGCATCCAATGACAAAGCTAAACGTATTTTGGGATGGAGTCCTAAATATAAACTTTCAGATATCGTTAGAACAGATTATAACTATCGTAAAAAGATATCACATAAGTGAAGATGATTTAAGTTAAGAATATAACAAAAGGCTAGAGGATGAAAACCGCTAACCCTTCAAATATTTTTAAAATGATAATGAATTCACAAGACATAGTATAGTCTGATTAATCATATCCTAATGGTGGAAGAAATTATTTATAATCTAAGTTTAGATGATAACTCATTTTTTACTTTGTTTTTGAAAGACAATCCTCTTTAGCAAACAAATCGAAAATTATCAATTAATAATCTTAATTAAGTTTAAAAAGAATCACGACTAATGTTCTTCATCACCAATGTTGAATGTCATTTGAATAACAGCAATCAGGATAACTATCCTATTTAGGAAGTCAAAGACATGAGTTTGTTCGATGCAACATATCATTTAAACCACATGTGTTCTCATATATGAAATGAGGTGAGTTTTTTATGAGATTAAAACGTATTATTATTTGTGCCATTTTTCTTTTAACATCAACAATTCTTAGTGGATGTGTGAATGAAAATAATGCTAGTCTTTTGATTGAATATAACACAAACGGAGGAAGTTCAATAGCTTCAATGATCGTTAATGAAATAGATGAAATTTCATTACCAAATGATCCGGTCAAAGAAGGATATATATTTTCTGGTTGGTATTTAGATAATAATACATTTAATCTCCTTTTTTCGATAAAAAATTTAAATGATGTTCAACTAGAAAAAAAAATTATCTTATATGCTAAATGGATAGAGGAAGATGCGATAGTCATTGATCCTATGAACATTCCTTATACATTAATTGATTTCTATGATCCACTAAAAACATACACAGGTCTAGGTTATATCGTTAGAAGAGATTATTTGGGATATACATTTAAAAATAGGGATGAGCTAGTTTACACTCTTCAACCCGCCATAGACTCTATCATAGATTTAGAAGTGAAGAATGCCTATGAAGAAAATCTTGTCCAGTTTGATGATGAGTTTTTTAGTACTTACGTCTTAGTTCTTATCGTATTCGTAATGTGCTCTTCTGAACGAGATGTCCAAATCTCACTTCCGTTATATAAAGTAGGAAACGCAGTTTTTGCAGTTGTAGATATTTATTCAAATCGTGAACTAGGATATGATTCAGATTTAAAGTCTGTTTCAATTGCTTTAAAAGTTGATAAGAGATATTTGAATGATATCAATTGTGTTAAGATAGAAATTAATAACACCGCAGATCCCGACTATCCATACACTGCCTATTATCAAGATTAAAAACTCATTGATGAATGAGTTTTTATAATTTTAATAAATGGGGTGGAGAAAATCTATGAATATTTTTCGTCGTATCTTTTTTATTATGTTTTCAATTTTGCTTTTTATTTTTTGTTTTAAATCATCGGATGAGAAAGAGTATCAAATAAAAGCAAATGATCTTCCATTAAGAGTTGTAGATACATATCGCAAACAATCCAATGATGATGTTGAGGTGACTGTTCAATTTTCTGTGGATACACCAATGACAAGCAAACCATCATTCAACTTTTTTTCTATCATCACGAATCTTTTCGAGTTCTTCTTTACTAAACTGATATTTTTTACCACAGAAATGACATTCAATTTCTGCACCACCATCTTCATGAATTAACTCATGAAGTGTTTTTTCATCTAGTGCAGACAAACTTCTTGCAAATCCATCTTTTGAACAATGACATGTATAAGAAATGGGATGTCTCTCTAAGATTTGTTCTGTACCACAAGCTAATATATGTAAAATATCTTCGGGCGTTTTTCCTTCTTGAATGAGTGTACTCATGGGAGGAATAGATCCAATCACTTCTTCAATTTTTTTAATGGTTTCTTCCTTTACATTAGGCATCAGTTGTAATATATATCCCCCAGCTGCAAGTACATGCATATCAGGAGCAACCAAAACACCTACACCAACAGAAGATGGTGTTTGTTCAGATAATGCAAAATAATACGTGAAATCATCACCGATTTCACCTGTTTGCAGTTCAGATGATGATGTAAAATAATCTTTCATCTTTAAATCCTTTGTTACATGCAAGAAACCACTGCCTACAGCGGCACCGACATTTAATTTTCCTTTTTTAGGACCCTCTTCATACTTTAAATAAACACGAGGATTACTGATTTCACCACGAACCTCACCTTTAGCATTCGCTTCAACAAGCATTGATCCAATAGGACCATCCCCTTTAACACGAACAGTAATCGTTTCTTCCTCTTTATACATTAATCCCATCATTGCAGATACGGTTAATATACGTCCTAATGCAGCGGTTGCTGTTGGCCAAGTTTGATGTATTTTTCTAGCTTCTTCAACCAAATGTGTTGATGATGCTGCATAGATTCTAACTTCTTTATTGTATGCGTAACTCTTGATTGCGTAATCGTTCACTTTGTTCACTCTCCGATGAATATTGTACCATAATTGAATCTTAACATCACTTGTGATACAATAAGTCAGGTGATGAACATGGCCTTTAAAATTGGGCAATTAAACATAGAAAATAAAATCATTTTAGCACCTATGGCTGGCGTGTCTAACTCGCCTTTTCGTATTTTATCAAGAAATTATGGAGCAGGTTTAGTCTTTGCAGAAATGGTTTCTGATAAAGGACTCTTGTATGAAAATGAGAAGACGAAAAAACTTCTTTATATGACAGATGTTGAAAAACCGATGGCACAACAAATCTTTGGTTCTGACTTAGAAACCATGGTGAATGCAGCCATCTATATTGATAAGAATTCAAATTGTGATATCATCGATATCAACATGGGATGCCCCGTACCGAAAGTTGCGATTAAAGCTCAAGCAGGGGCATCACTTATGAAAAATCCAGATTTGATTTACGATATTGTCCGTGAAATTGTTAAAAAAGTATCTAAACCGGTTACTGTAAAAATCAGATCAGGATGGGATCATCAATCAGTTAATGCAGTAGAAGTTGCTAAACGCATTGAAGAAGCCGGTGCTTCAGCGATTACAGTGCATGCAAGAACGAGGTCTCAAGGATACAGCGGATTAGCAGATTTAGATGTCATTAAAGCAGTTAAAGAAGCCGTTAAAATTCCTGTCATTGGTAACGGTGATGTTATTGATGGTCCATCTGCTAAACGTATGTTAGAATACACTGGATGTGATGCAGTCATGATTGGTAGAGGTGCACTTGGTAACCCTTGGATTTTTAGAGAAATTGATGCTTATTTAAAAGAAGGTATTCAACTACCTAGACCAACACACCAAGAAATTAAAGAAATGATGATTCAACATCTCGAATCTTTGGTAGAATTAAAAGGTGAACACACAGGAGTTTTAGAAATGAGAAGTCATGGGCCATGGTATTTAAAAGGTATAGATCATGCGTCCAGTCTAAGAAAAGAACTCTCTCAAGCTAAAACAAAAGCGGAGTTTATTTCTCATGTGAATGCATTCTTTGAGATGCATCCATAATCCATACGGAAGAGTATCGAAGTGGTTGTAACGAGCTGCCCTCGAAATGCAGTTGCCCTCATAAGGGGCACGTGGGTTCGAATCCCATCTCTTCCGCCATCTGACTGGAATAGGCTTGATTCAATAATCAGGCCTTTTTTTGTGCTTAAAATTGGGATAAATAGCGATAATATGCCTGATTTTGGTTGATTTTGACCATTTTTGTCATCGAGTTGCTGATTTATGCCAATCTAAAAAGATGAGCAAAATCTAATCATGACTTCGATGCTTACACGATTTGAGTTAAGGGTGCTAAAATAATTACACGATTTGAAGGGGGGGTGCTAAAAATTTACACGATTTCTCTATATGATAGGTTTTTATGTTATAATTTTAATAATATAACACTATAAAAAATATTTATACAAGACTTAGAAAAAAAATCGAGAGGGAATTATATGGATTATATACTCATATGTGATGATTTTAGTATCATGTTTCATCAGATTGTTTTCTATAAAGAAGATATCAAGCTAAATGGACCTATCTCTGGTACGGTAAGTGTATCAGTGAAAACTGACAAGTATGCAGCAAAATCATCATTAGATCTTTATCACAAGGATTTTGTGAAATTCTTTAATGATCTTATTGAGCTATGGAAGTCCTTAAAATCAGGAACAGTAATCATCAAAGAACCCTACGGTTATCAACAGTACATTGAAATCGAAAGTTCGAACGGAAAGTTTATAATTAAAGGTAGACTTGTTGATGTGGAAAGTCGTAGTTTTAAAATTGATTTTGAGCAAGGATTAGATCAAAACTATATGATTGATTTCATACAAAGTATTCAACAATTTGATATAGAAAATCATACAGTTTAATACAAGGTATAGAACAACTTTAATTTAATAAACGATATCAGTTCACAACTTCATTGCTTGCATTAATGAGTGATACAATAAATTGTTAAGATATCGATAAGGTGGTGTAATATTGAAAAAAGTTTTGGGTTTATATTATGTAATGATGCTGATTGCTACTATATTTGCTCTAGTTGAAATTAATTTTCATCAATCCATTGGATTTGGACTTCATAGAGCAATAATAGTAATTTATCCTCTCGTCGCACCTATATTAATCGGATTACCAATATTTTATTTATATAAATCTATTCGTGGATTTAATAGTGCAAATGCTATTGCACTGATAGCATTGAACATTTTTAATTTCAGTATATTTGTTTTCTATATCATTTTTGTATGGATTGATTTATTTAACATGGCGATGTCAGTATAATAAATTTATGAGGATAAAAAAGTCAATGTTTAAAATAGGGGTGCTAAAATTGTATTATAACTCTTTACCTTAGACATCTGACTAGAATAGGCTTGATATCACTATCAACTCTTTTTTTGTGCTTAAAATTAAGATAAATAGCGATAATATGCACGATTTTAGTCGATTTTAAACATTTTTGTCCTCTGTACGTAGATTTCCACCATTCAATAATGATTAACAGAATCAGATCATGGCTACAGTGTTCACACGATTTGAGATGAGGATGCTAAAATTTTTACACGGTATGACGCAAAGGTTCTAAAAATTCTACACGATTACCGAACCATTTAAGGATTATCTTACGACGGAAGTATTTTGTTTATAATGGCTATAAAAATGCAAATATCTATGCTGAAATTGAGATATTGGTGAAAACGAAAAACAGAATAATCATGAAAATAATTCTATTGTATAATTTGCTAACTACTAGAACTCTCTAGTTATTTCAATCTTTATCAAGATTCGTTTTTGATGATAATCCTAGAACGGAGATGGTTTCAATGAAAAGGAAAATAACAATATTAAGATTTGTATCGATTGTAATCATTCCATTCTTCTCTCTCGTTGGTTTCTTTTTATGGGGCTTGGTTATAGCAAATGTTGATGTTATCACTCCAGATAATAATATATATTTTCCAGATGGGGAGACCCCTTTATTAATCCAAATTGACAATGATTTTAGTGATGACTTTGTAGAAATAAGACCTTCAATTATTAATAAAACGAGCAATAGTTTTATGGTGATTTACAAACAAAATGACGAAGTAATATGTAGCGCACTTATATCAATTAGTGATGCGATTGGCACGATTGAATATGAGGGATTCTCTTATCCATCTATTGGCAAGGTGTATCATCAAGATATCGATTCTGTAAATTTCAATTTTGAGCTTTCTAATTGCGAGTTTAACGAAGTGGGAATTTATGTAGAAAACAGTCATGAGTTAAAGGATCTTACTCCAGGCTTAATTGTGCTGTCGCTAATCTTCATTTTGGTTTTTGTGATTAATCTATACGCAAGACAACGTTTTATCCAAACAGTTGATGTAGAGGAATTTAGAAATACAAGAATTAGTATAAGACAAAAAATCGGCTTTATTGCCATCGGAATAGTATCACCTATAATTGCCGCATTAATATTTTTGGCAATCGGTACTGACACAAAGAATTTAAAGAATATCAAGTGTGGAGAATTAGCTATAATAGCTAGTGTGATATTTCTTAGTGCCCTATTTCCAGTCTTGTTGATACTAATAACTTATATATAGAATAACAAGAGTTTCTTTTCATTTTCCAGAGGGGTGCTAAAATTGTATTAGACCCCTATTCCTTAGACATATAATATTAAGTGCTTACATTCATGTAGGCACTTTTTAATAATTTTATAAAAAAGATTGTTGAAATTTGATTCATAGGTTAAAATAAATATGCTAAAGGGGAAAATGATGAAGGAACTTTATATTAAAGATTTAAATAATTACAAGGATTGTTCAAATAAGAAAACACGAACTGCCATTAGAGGTATCATCATTCATGAAGGAAAATTCGCGATGATACAAAGTGATAAATATAAAGAATGCAAGTTCCCTGGAGGAGGCATGGAGGATGGAGAAACTCATCAATCATGTTTAACTAGAGAAATCATGGAAGAAACTGGACTAACCGCCATCCCTGATTCCATGATACCTTACGGTTTTTTCAAAGATATCAGACGTTCGTTATATGAAAAAGATCTCATCTTTGAAATGATTTCTTACTACTACTTCATCTCAATTGCTGATCGTACAATCACACAAATTGAACTTGATCCCTATGAAGAAGAGTATGACTACAAACTCATTTGGCTTTCAATTGATGAAGCAATCCATTATAATACAGTTGCAATGAAACGTTATCATAGTGAAGCACCATGGATTGAAAGAGAACTGATCGTATTAAAGAAACTTAAAGAAGAAGGTGTCATTGGATAGATGAATCAGATCCTTGAACAGTACCAATCATTTATCAAAAAATACCCTAAAAAAGCATTTCACTATCGCGGTGATGTTATTAATTACCGTCTTTTTGGTACTGGCCAAAAAATGATTGTTTTATTTGTAGGTTCAAGCATGTTTTCAAGTGAAGCTTACTTTAAACTTCAAGAACAATTAGCAACCCACATGCAGGTTTTAACCATTGAAGACATATCCATGAAAATCACGATTGAACGATTAACGGATAGTATATCGTATCTTATTAAACTACTTGAATTTAAAAAAGTTACACTTCTGGGGATGAGTCACGGTGGAGGTCTTGCACAAGTTTTTGCACGTGAACATGCAAGTCAAACAGAAGGTCTTATTTTATATAACACACTCACCAAACCTAAAGAACATAATGACATCTCAGAAAAAGCAATCAATGGTATTTTACAAACAATTAGTGAGCTTAAAGAACTAAGAAAAATGATGCCCTTAAGTGTCATCAAAAAAGCGTTAACTGATCAAATTAGACAAGCCATTGAGGATGAAGATGCATTTGACTTGTTTCAACTTCTTATAAGTAAGTATTCAGAAAACGATGAAAGACAACAGATGGAAATCATTAAAGATTTACTATCAAACTACACGTTTGAAAAGAGTGATTTTAAATTTTTAAATTACAGGTCTCTTATCTTTTATGGCTATGATGATGATCCACTTGGAGGAACAAACCTCATTGAATCACTCGTTGATTTAATGACAAATCCGATGTTAAGATTTATCGATACTGATCGCTTTCAACTCATTCTTGATCCTGAGCCTATGATTGATGCAATCTTCGAATTTATGAAAATAGACAAACAAAAAAGCGCTTTATGAAGCGCTTTTATTAATGATAAGTGATTGATACATTATGGCTTGATCTGGCGTTAAGATTGTTTTAACAAAGGTTCCATCATCTTCAAAACGTGTTTCTAAGATCGTGTTATTTTCTTTTAGTTGATGATAGATATGACCTTGATCAAATGGAATTTTAATCGTGTAAATAAGACTTGTTTTATAGATGTGTCCATAGATTGCGTTAATGACTTCATCAATGTTTTCTCCTGTTCGATTTGATACATAAATATAATCTTCATGAACAGGAGGAGTTGTTAGCGCAATCTCCTTTTTTGTTAGAACAAGTAGTCTTTCGATATGATCAGCACCAATTTCTTTTAAGACGTCTTTGGTTGTATCAATTTGTTTTTGATTAAAGTATGCACCATCTACAATATGAAGGAGTAAATCAGCTTGAATCACATCGCTTAAGGTGGATTCAAAACTACGAATCAATTCGTGCGGTAACTTTGATACGAATCCTACCGTATCAATTAAGATGAAGGGTGGATAATTATCTTTTTGAAGTCTTTTCGCTTTTGTATCAAGGGTTGCGAACAACATATCTTTTTCAAAAACAGGATCAGATGCGTGATTTAATCTTGATGAGATTGAATTCATTAATGAAGATTTTCCTGCATTGGTATATCCAACTAAAGCAACCACTGGAATTCTGTTTTTTAAACGTTGTTTTCTTGAAATCGATTTTTCTTCTTTAATCTTTTCAAGTTCTCTTTTAATGAAAGTAATTTCTTGAGATAAACGTCTTCGATCAAGTTCAAGTTTCGTTTCACCTGGACCCTTTGCATTATAGGATCCACCACCTTGTCTTGATAATGAACTGCTCATACCAATTAATCTGGGGAGTAAATATAACTTCTGAGCTAATGAAACTTCTAAAACAGCCTCTTTGGTTTGAGCACGTTCTGCAAAGATTGACATAATCAAGAAACTGCGGTCAATGACCTGTACATCTAAATCTTTTTCTAAGTTTTTAAGTTGAGCAGGAGATAAAGTATCATCAAAGATCACAATATCAATATCTAAAACCGAAATCATGGTTTTAATTTCTTGAACTTTCCCGCTACCTATGTATGTTCTTGGAATAATTTCTTTGGCGTTTTGGATAACTTTATCCTTTGTTTTAATGTTGAGTGCGAGCGCCAAATGCTCGAGCTCAATCAGTGAATCCATCGTCTCTTCGTACGATGCTTTGTAGGCTAGACCTACGAGTAATGCTTGATCCATATATACCTCTTTCTTGGTTGTTTACATGCATCATGTGATGCAAGACTAAACATGCAGTCATAAAGTGACATCAGAAAGCCTAGGATCAAGGAAATGATACGTCTTTTGATGAAGAAAACGTGTTGTCCGTGACCTAAGGCAATTAGCGGTTATCGCTCGTAGTATTTGAAGTTGACATGTCGATACCTCCTCAGGTTGGTAAATGATTACCATACCTATTATAATAGGTTTATAGAGATTGTGCAATTGTATCCTTTATTTTCACCTTCTCTCTATTCTTGATTATGATATAATGAATATAGTTAAAAGGAAGTGGCGCTATGATCTTTGGGGTTCCTATTTGGAAAGTGATTGTCGATGCCTATTTTGTATGGGTACTCGTCGTTTTCCTCGTCAAGTTTTTATTATCAAACAAAAGGATGTTATCGATTGCATCCTCGTTCGTACTGATTTATATATTGGCATTGATTGCCAATTATTTTGATTTACTCATCAGTTCAAGGATACTCTCTTATTTGACTGAATGGTTACCCATTTTAATCATTGTCATTATGGCACCTGACATCAGACGTTCATTGGAATTCGTTTGGAAAGCTGATTCTAGAAATGAAAATGTTGTCATGGGTAGCGAAAGAACTAAACAAGCTATCGTTGATGCTGCAATGTATTTATCGAGTCAACAAATTGGTGCACTGATGACCATTGAAAAACATAATACACTTGATCAATATGCTGAGCGTGCGATTATGATGAATTCAGAAGTATCAAAAGAAGTTTTAATTAACATTTTCACACCAAACACACCACTTCATGATGGTGCGGTTATTATTCGTGGTGATACAATTTTATGTGCAGGCGCATATTTCGTATTATCTGATAACACGAACTTCGAAAAAACAACAGGTTCAAGACACCGTGCTGGTTTAGGTATCAGTGAAATCACAGATAGTTTAACCATTATCGTTTCAGAAGAAACTGGTAGTGTTTCAATTGCTGTTGAAGGTATTATGTTAAAGATAAACGATAGAGACAAGTTGATGGAATACATCAATATGTTCATGAAGTGAGGTTATGCATATGAAAATATTAAAGAAAATTCTAACACTCATCTTCGAACCTCTCAAAGCTTTATCAAATCGTAATTTAGCTGAAAAGACATCGTCATTTTTCAATAAAAATCGATGGATGATTTATGTCGTATCATTCATTATTACGATGCTTGTTTTAATCATAACGTATGTATTAAGTATTTCTTGGTGATCCTATGCTACAACATCCAGTCTACCCTCTGATCATTACCGTGTTTACACTATTCATGGTCATTATTCAGAGTATACAATCAGAGAAAGTCCTAAAGAACCGGTTAGTTATCGGTTTTTTCAACGTCGCGGTTGCTGTGATGGTCCTTGTGATTTATGAATCTATGATTGTCGGAAATGCTTTATATGAGGAAATCTATATTGGTTATAATTTCTTTGTCTATGCATTCTTTGTTTCAATTCTTTATTCAACATTTAAGACCGCTATTTTAAAAGCGAATCATTATCAACTTTTTGTGAAGTCCATAAAAAATTCAAGATGGAACACATACTATGTTGTTGATGGAAAAGAACGCATTAAAGATATGTCATCATCTTTATTAAAAGAAATAGGGATGGATAAAGATGAAGTCATCGGCAAAAAATTATTTAACGTTCTCAATAAAACAATTCGATTCCAAAAATTAAACACCCAAGAAGTAAATAATAGACAACTCGAAAGTTATTATCTAGGCTATAAAGAAAGAGCAAAACAAGGTGATTCTGAAGTTGAGGAATTAACATTTTTAAACGTCGATGGTAACCCCGTGATTCTTCATATGGTGATGCAACCTGTCTATGCGTTAGGCAAATATAAGGGACGCATTTGTGTGGGCGAAAAGAAATCCAATTTTGATATGCTTGCAGTTGAAAAAGAACTTCAAGAAAGAAATGTTGAATTAGAAAGCATTCGTCATAAGTTTATCGCAACCCTTGAAATCTCCGAAGAAGGACTCTTTTATATCGATTTAGATGAACGTATTATCTGGGCATCTGATAAGCTTGTTGAATTTTTAAATCTTCCCGGTAACACGCTCGACTTAACAGATTTTAGACGTATGATAGAACCAGAGGATTTAAAGAAGTATTTGGCTTTATTAGGAGATTTAACAATTAATAAAAAACAATACTCAACCTCTTATCGTATTATGGTGAATGGCAGATACATGTGGTTTAAAGAAAAAGGTAAACGTCTTTTTGAAGATACGCATGCAGCTGTCATTATGGGTACATTAAACCCCATGAAGACGAAACATTATTTAGCTTCCAATATTGATGAACTCGATAAACTCAAAGATCAAAACGATCTCATGGTATCGATGAATAAATTATTTAGAGATAACCGATATTTCCAACTCGTTGTCTTTAAACTCAAAAACCTACCTAAGATCAATGAAACTCATGGTCGTGAAGTCGGAAATATGTTGATGGCTGAATATATCAAGAAAATGAGAACCTCATTTGTTACAGAAAGTGGCGATATCTTTAGAATGTCTGGTATTGAATTTGCTGTAACAATTACAGACCCTAGAAAAATTGACATTTTACAAAATGGCATTAAATCAAATAAAACATTTTTAAATCTTGTGATGCAATATGGTTCTCTTTCTGTAGAACTTGAAGTCTTCGCAGGTATTTCCATTGGTGGTAGTGATGCTCATGATGAACATCAACTTTATCAGGCATCTGTTCAAGCATTAAAGATAGCTGAAAACCCACAGTTTTCTGCACATGGTTGTTATTATAAGGATATCGTGTCATGACAAAAGCTGAACTTAGAAAAGAACTGATCATGCAAAGATCATCTGTGTCTATGGATGAAATCAACGAACGCTCCAAGCGTATTGTTGATCAAATTAAAAAAGATAAAAGATATCTTGATGCAAAAATCGTTGCCCTCTTTTATCCCATGGGACATGAGGTTAATCTCCTATCACTTTTAGGTGATCATTCAAAGACTTTCCGTTTTCCACGCGTTGAAAAAGATGGCATACACTTTTACACATATAACAAAGATATTTCGTTTGTGCGTTCATCTTTTGGTGTGATGGAACCACCACAAGGTATACATGAAGATGATGATATTGATCTCATGTTAACACCTGCACTATCCATCGATTCCAATCTTTATCGTATTGGTTATGGAAAAGGTTACTATGACCAATTTCTTGCAAATCATAGACCTAAACATGTCGTCGGTGTCATTTTTTCTTTTCTAAAAAGAGAAATGATCCCACATGATGCATATGACCAAAAAATTGATGATTATATTGAGGGATAAACCATGAACACTGCATTAATTGTTGCTGCTGGTGCATCAACACGTGCTAAATTAAATCAATCAAAAATACTTTATGAAGTCAATCATAAACCACTTTTTCTTTACAGTGTCGAGATGTTCAAATCCATGGGTCATAACATCGTTTTAGTGGTTTCCAAAGATGATTTAAATCATATCAAAAAGTTTGTAACCGAAGATATTAAACTCGTTACAGGTGGAAAAACGAGATCTGAATCTGTGATGAATGGATTAAAAGAAGTTGAAACACCGTATGTCTTTATTCATGACGCTGCACGTCCTTTAATTTCAAAGAATGCGATTTTATCGATTGAAAAAGCATTAGAATATCACGATGCTGTTTTACTTGCAGAAAAAGTAACATCTGCATTAAAACTACAACAACCCTCCAATATTCAATCCATTGACCGCGAATCCTATTTACTTGCACAAACTCCACAAGCTTTTTTAACAGAGAAAATCAGATTTGCATATTTAAGAAATAACACAGCATATGATGACGACATCGCACTCTATCAAGCATTTTATCCAGAAGAAAAAATACACGTCGTCTTAAATGATGAACCCAACATCAAAGTCACATATCCACAAGATTTAGCTTATATCAGAGCGTTTTTAAATGAAAGGGATGAACACATGCGTATTGGACATAGTTTTGATATTCACCAACTCGTTGAAGAACGTCCTTTATGGTTAGGTGGCATCGAAATCCCTTATGATAAAGGTCTTCTTGGTCACAGTGATGCAGATGTTTTACTCCATGCAATCAGTGAAGCGATGTTAGGCGCACTTGCATTAGGTGATCTAGGAACACACTTCCCTGACACCGACCCTAAATACAAGGGTATTGATTCAAAGCTTATCTTAAAAGAAGTTCAAATGATGATGCATGAAAAAGGATATAGCATTGGTAATATTGATGCGACTATCTATGCAGAACTTCCCAAATTAAACCCACATATAACAAACATTAGAGAAAGTATTGCAAGACTTCTTTCAATTCCAATGGACTTAGTTTCTGTTAAAGCAACCACTTATGAAAAGATGGATGCAATCGGTGAACAAAGAGCCATGGCTGCAGAAGCAATCGTCTTGTTAAAGAAGGTGTAATAATGATTATAGATACAGAGTTTGGTCAGTTCGAATTGATCAAAAATTACAGAGAAGCGTTCGATCTTCTCAAATTCACAGAACGATACGTTGATGTCGCATTCGACAGATATACCTATCTTGTTGGGGATATGTCTTCAGGAATCTTACGTATCAAAGGATTTAACTCAGATCCAAAGAGCCCAAACGGATATAAACGCATTCCAGACTATTTAAACGAGTCTTGTAGTTTAAATTGCGCACATTTTGTGTTAAAACGTGTAAAACAAGTCGCTGAATAATGATATCATTTGAACATTTCATTGTCATAGGTTATACTGTGTATGTATAAAGGATAGGTGAGATAGATGGATCAAACAAAAGAACAAGTTTTAGCGCTCATTACGAAAGTTAGACCTTATCTCCAACGCGATGGTGGCGATATCGAAGTCATCAATGTTGAAGATGGTATTGTATATGTCAAAATGCTTGGTGCATGTGACGGATGTATGGCACTTGACGTGACCTTGAAACAAGGAATCGAGACCATGTTACTTGAAAATGTACCTGGTGTCATTGCTGTTGTTACAGTTGACTAATTAGAGGGGGATTTTATTCCCTTTTTCTTTTTTCACATCGTATATCAAATTACTTTTTTTACATCAAAAAAGAGTGTGTTCTTTGGTATAATTTGAGTAGACAAAGACGAAATAGAGTTCTATTAAAAAATGATAAGGTGGTATGAATAATGCAAAGAAAAATTGGACTTGTAGTCGATTCAACGTTTGGTTTAAGTCAAACATTCATTAAACAACATCAGATCAGTGTTGTTCCATTAAAGATTTTAATTGATGATAAAGAATATATTGATGGTAACATCGATCCAGAAGTTGTTGTTAAAGCACTTCAAGAGGGAAAACATGTTAAAACATCACAACCCACACCAGAACTTTTTATTCAAGCGTATGAAGAACAGTTAAAGATGTTTCCGCAGGTGCTTTGTATCACTTTATCCAAAACACTTTCAGGAACGATCAACTCAGCAACACTTGCACAAACCATACTAGAAAATCAAAATGTTTATGTTGTTGATAGTGAAACAACGATCAACGGTGGTCTCTATTTAGCAGAACAAATGATTTTTTATTTAAATGAAGGTCATAACATCACAGATGCATTAAACTACCTAGAAGAACTTAAAGATCGAGGATCTCTCATATTCACCGTAGATAACTTACAAACACTCGTTAAAAATGGTCGTCTCGGTAAAGTTCAAGCATTCATTGGAAACGTCTTAAAAATAAAACCGATTCTACGCTTTAGAAAAGGCGTTTTAGACCTTGAACATAAAGTGAGAAGTTTTAAAAATGTCATTTTATATTTAACAGACGAAGTTAAAAAGATGAATTTATTGGGTAAAGTCACTGTATACATCGCGTTTGTTGATAGGAGTGTTGAAGCTAAAGAGCTTGAACACGAACTCTTTCAACTTGGTGAACAAGTGAATGTTAAAATAACAGGTGTCATCAGTCCAGTTGTCTCTGCACATGTTGGATTAGGTGGTTTAGGTATCTATTTAACAAACGAATAACGAGCCCTGCTCGTTTTTCTTTTGAATAGATGTAATCATATAAAATATGATATAATACTTTCGAGGTTTTGGATATGAACATAAACGATCAAATTGTATGTAAAATAACAGGAATTCAATCATACGGCGTCTTCGTCACTTATGAAGATTACACCGGTCTCATTCATATCTCCGAGTTATCTGATCAATTCGTTTCATCGATTGAAGAGATCATGTGTGTTGGAGATGAAGTAGAGGTCGTTGTTTTAGACATTGATGAAGAACATAAACGGTTAAAACTGTCTTATAAACAAGCAAATCCCATCCATCCAAAAATACAAAAGATGGTTAAAATAAAAATTGGATTTCATTCATTATCTAAAGCATTACCCCATTGGATAGATAAAGCTAAACAAAGAATCGAGGAAAAGAAATAATGTCACACATTACATTAAACATTGAAGATGCACGTTCGTTTTTAAATGAACAACCAGAAACACTCCAAAAACAAGTTAAGGTTTTACACAAGATGATTCACGATAAAACAGGTAAAGGTAACGATTATCTTGGTTGGTTAGATTTACCTAAAACCTATGATAAAGAAGAATATGCACGTATTTTACAAGCTGCAAAAAAGATTAGAAAACAAAGCCAAGTGCTTGTTGTTATTGGTATTGGTGGATCTTATCTAGGTGCTAAAGCAGGACTAGAATTTTTGAATGTTCCATTTAAGAAAAACAAATTAGAAATCGTCTTTGCAGGTCATCAAATGTCAGGTTCCTACTTAAATGAACTTGTTTCCTACTTACAAAACAAACGATTTTCAATTAACGTCATTTCAAAATCTGGAACAACAACAGAACCAGCGATTGCTTTCCGTGTATTAAAGAACTTACTTGAACAAAAAGTAGGTAAAGAAGAAGCAAAAGAAAGAATTTATGCAACAACCGATAAAAAACGTGGTGCTTTATACTCAGTAAGTAAAGAAAACGGGTATGAAATGTTTGTGATTCCTGACGATGTTGGGGGTAGATTTTCTGTCTTAACTGCCGTTGGGTTATTACCACTTGAAGCTGCCGGTATTAAGACCAAAGAAATCTTAAAAGGTGCTAAAGATGCCTATACACAATTTAAGAAGACAAATTTAGAAGAAAACGAAGCTTACCTATATGCAGCTACCCGTTATCTTTTATATACTTCAGGTAAAAAAGTTGAAATGCTTGTTGGTTATGAACCGAATTTACTGTTCTTAAATGAATGGTGGAAACAACTCTTTGGAGAATCAGAAGGAAAAGATAACAAAGGTTTATTTGTCGCATCTGCTGGTTTTTCAACAGATCTACATTCACTTGGTCAATACATCCAAGAAGGTGAAAGACATCTCTTTGAAACGGTCATTAAAGTTTCATCCACACCTAAAGATGTTTTAATTCCACGTGAAGATCAAGATTTAGATGAACTTAATTATTTAAGTGGAAAACCACTTTCATACGTGAATGAACAAGCCTTAAAAGGAACTATGATGGCACATAAAGATGGTGGCGTACCTAACATGTTACTCACGATTCCAGCAATGGATGCATCCACATTTGGTTATCTCGTTTATTTCTTCGAAAAAGCATGCGCTATGTCTGCGTACTTGATTGATGTCAATCCTTTCAATCAACCTGGTGTTGAAGCATATAAGAAAAATATGTTTGCACTACTCGGTAAAAAAGGGTATGAACATATTCTAAAGTAGGTAAAACATGAAAGTTAAAGTTACATATTCTGAAAGTGAAACCGAAGCTCTAGGCTATGAGCTCGGTTTACTTTTAAAGGATGAACCCAAAGTTGTCATCTTACTTGATGGTGATTTAGGATCTGGCAAAACGACGTTGACCAAAGGTCTCGCAAGAGCTCTCGGTATTAAAGATGTCGTGAATTCGCCTACATTCACCTTGATGAAAAAATATAAATCAAAAGATCGTTTAAAAACACTGTATCACTTAGACCTTTACCGGTTGGAAGGTGTGGGCAGTGATTTTGATCTTGAAGAATACATTGATGGCCAAGGCATGATTGTTGTTGAATGGCCTTTCCAAGTTGAAGATTTATTACCCAAAGATTATTTACTGGTTAAGCTTAATAAATTATCAGATACCATGAGAGAGTTTACAATGACCTGTGTAGGGATTCCTTGTAAACGTGCGGTGCAATACATATGAGAACTTTATTTTTTGATGTATCAACTAACGTCATGTACGTTGGTCTTGCTAAAGATGACATCTTAATCGATTACAGCATTCGCATTGCAATCAGAGATCATGCTAAATATTTGGTCGATCGCATCGATCAAATTTTAAAGCGCAATAAACTTACACTCGATAAAATCGATGAACTTATTATTGGATACGGACCAGGTTCTTATACAGGAATTCGTATTGCAGTTGTTGTGGGTAAGATGTTAGCTTATGCGAAACATGTCAAGCTTAAAGTCATTAGCTCACTCTTTTTTATGACTTCTGGTTATGAAGGAAAAGTTGCTGCATTAATTGATGCAAGACGTGGTTTTGTTTTCTCAGCGATTTATGAAGATGGTAAAGTTATTTTAGAAGATGGTTATCGCAAGTTAGCAGAACTTCAAGAAAATAAACTCTATCAAAAGGCACAAACCGTTTTTATCGATGACCGCAGTTATATCGTTAACCCTAAGCGTTTAAGAGAACATAGCATTCTTGTTGAAGATATTCACGGTCTTGTACCGCAATATCTAAGAATAACGGAAGCAGAACATAATGAACATCAGAAAAGCACAACTTAAGGATATCGTTGATATCGTTAAACTTGAAGAGTCTGTCTTTCATGAATCTCTAGGAGAATCATTTTTGTATGATGAGATGAGTTTAAACCCATTTTCAAAAATGTTTGTGATTGAAGATGAATTAGGTTTTGTAGGTTATATTGGACTTCGTGTCGATGAACAAGCAGAACTCATGAACTTCGCGATTTTACCAGAAAAACAACATCTTGGTTATGGTACATCATTAATGAACTATGTTTTAACGTTATTAAAAAATGAAGGTATCTCAATCTTAACGTTAGAAGTTAGAGAATCAAATTTAAAAGCAAGATCTTTTTATGAGAAGTGTGGATTTACAAAATCACATACACGTAAAAATTACTATAAAACGGAAGACGCAATCGTCTACATGAAGGAGGTGAATGCATGATTATTTTAGCTGTTGAATCATCGTGTGATGAAAGCAGTGTTGCCATTGTTAAAGATGGTAAAGAAGTTCTATCACATATCGTTTTATCACAAATAGATATCCATCAAGTCTTTGGTGGTGTCGTTCCTGAAATTGCATCTCGTAATCATGTTGTTCACATGACACGTATTTTTGAAGAAGCACTTCATCAAGCCAAATTACAGCCTAAAGACTTAGATTTAGTTGCTGTAACGAAAGGTCCTGGTTTAATTGGATCACTGCTTGTAGGTATTAATGCAGCAACCGCATTTGCGTATGCACACGATCTTCCTTTAATGGGTGTTAATCATTTGCATGGTCATATATATGCTGCAGGTATAACCCATGAAATTAAACTTCCTGCTCTTGCCTTATTAATCTCTGGTGGTCATACAGAACTGATCTATATGAAAGAACACATGTCTTTTGAATTACTCGGTACAACACAAGATGACGCAGTGGGTGAAGCTTATGATAAAGTTGCACGAACACTGGGTTTAAGTTATCCAGGTGGTCCTCTAGTCGATAAATTAGCTCAAGAAGGTAATGATACCTATCATTTACCAAGACCTTATTTAGATCGAAAAGAATATCATTTTAGTTTTTCAGGATTAAAGAGTGCTGTGATCAATTTAGTTCATAACGCTGAACAACGTGGTGAAAAAATTGATATCCCTAACATGTGTGCATCCTTTCAGGCATCCGTTTTAGATGTCATTATTGAAAAAACAAAACTGGCTTCACAAAACTATGATGTTAAACAGATTATTGTAGCGGGTGGTGTTGCTGCAAATAAAGGATTACGTCAAAGAATCTTTAAAGAAATTCCAAACAAAGAAATCATTATTCCTGAAATGGCATATTGTACAGACAATGCTGCCATGATTGGAGCTGCTGCATTTTATCAATATCAAAAGTATGGCGCACTCCCTAATTACTTGTTGGGTGGCGAGTCAACGTTATCTGTTGAAGAACTAGGCGAATAGCCTTTTTCTTTTTTATGCAAACTTACAGTTTATCGCATGGTCATGCATTTTTATTGATTTGATTGATATTGTTTCATTGTTCTTTCTAATTACATGCGAATATATTGAATTTTCGAGCATAAGGTTATATGATAGAGATAATCAAAGGAGTGATGCACATGAAGTTTTTATTTAAACTTATTGTTTTACCGATTTTATCGATTGTTGCGATTCCACTCATCATCCTTGCGCTTTTATATAAGCCAGTTACAATCCCAACAGATGATTTTAGTGATGTACAAGCTGTTTCATTAACAGAAATGATTCAAGAAGATGTCGATAGTTTCTTACTCGCTAACGATTCAACATCAACCATTGGACTATCTCTTGCACAAGCTGATGCGAATGCACTCATCTTAAATCAAATGAGAAGCATGAATGCTAACTATCAAGTTGATGGAGCAGATGCTGATGAAAAAGATTATGTGATTAAGGAAGAATATTTTGGATATCAAGGTTCTTGGGTTCGTTTTGAAGACGATACAATTGAAATCGAATCAGGAGCTCATGTTTTCGTTTCATCATTTACGTATAAGACACGGTTACTCATTGCATTTAAGATTACTGCTGATACCGATGAAGTTGTCTTAAAGTTAGACAAATTAACGATTGGTAATTTACCACTTGCGTGGACGTTTAGCGCAGCTTCATGGATTACTGAACAAGTTGCTGGCCAATCGATTAAAGAACTGATTGACGGCCAACTTGGGGGTCTAGCGACCTTTGATGCGACTAACCGTGAAATTAGAATGAGCGTTGATTCTGTGATTGAACAAATGGTAGAAGATGAACAACAACGCGCACTCATTCAATCATTACTCGCGTTCATTGAAGAAAATGAATTATTAGATATCGGTTTTGAAGAAGGCAATTTTGATGTTGATCTCGCACTCGGTAAAACGAAGGATGCAACCGCTCCTTATGAACTTGCTGAAGCAGATAAGATTTTAAATGATCCACATCTTCAATCGATTTTAGCATCTAAAGCAAGTGCGATGATTTTCTCGACTTTAGGTGGTGAAAATCCAACACCGTTTATTGAACTTGATGCGTTTACATTAAACCGTATGTTTGAATATTTCATGCGTGCAAACCAAGTGACACCGGGTGTATTGATTCAAACAGCGATGTTTGAAAAATACACACTCACAGCATATGTTCCATACATCACGATGGATGGTGACTTTGTTGTGAATATTCCAATGACGATAACAGATGCAACAGATCCACTTAAGAAATTCCAAACCATCATTAAGATTGATGCGACCCCTGAAGTTTCCGGATCTGATTTACGTATTGTTTTAAATGAATTGACTGCCGGTGAAGTTAACTTAAGCAATGAACATATCGCAAACGTCTTAACGATGCTTGGTGATAATGAAATCATCGTTGATGGTGCATTTGTGATTAAAGATTTTGATCAACAAATGGATGCAGCAGGTATGGGTATTGAATCTGTAGCGTTAGTCAATGATAATTTGAGAATGTATGTCACATTAAGCGATGCAATTCCACTTCAAGAAATTCAAGATGCAGTTGAAGATGTTTTAAATCAAGTTGCAAACGATCCAAGTTATCCACCTGAATTAAATGATGCGATTAATGATTTATTAACTGAAGTTGCAGACCCATCTGGTGATCCTGAAGCAGCTGTTGAAGAGCTCATGGATGTATTAGAAGGCTTGTCTGATGAAGATCAACAAGCTCTATTTGATGATTTAGTTGCAGCATTTGAATCAACGGATATTGATTACGAAGATCTCTTTGGTTTAGTCCCATAATCTCAAGTTAAAAATGAAAACACCTTCATAAGCGTTATGGGGGTGTTTTTCTTATATAAACTTGTAGTTTATACCGTTTTATCATATAATAGTTAAGACAATGAGGTGACTTAGTGATGGAAAAAATTTCCAATTTTATTACAACCATTATTGAATCAGATTTAGAATCTGGTAAACACGATGAAATCGTTACACGTTTCCCACCGGAACCAAACGGTTTTCTACATATCGGTCATGCACGTGCCATTATTACCGATTTTGAAAGTGCGAGACAATACAATGGTTATACCAATTTAAGATATGATGACACCAATCCTTCCAAAGAAGATGATGTCTACGTAAGGTCGATTTTAGAAGATATTCGTTGGTTAGGTTATGAACCAAAGAACATTCTATTTGCAAGCGATTATTTTGAAGAAATGTATGAAAGAGCTGTTCTTTTAATTAAAAAAGGATTAGCTTATGTTGATCATTCAACACCCGAACAAATGGCGAAAGATCGTGGTAATTTGCAAACACCAGGTGTTCCTTCAGCATATAGAAATCGTAGTGTCGAAGAAAACTTAAAACTATTTAACGATATGAGAGAAGGCAAGTTTAAAGAAGGTGAATGTGTTCTTCGTGCGAAGATTGATATGACATCACCGAACATGAACATGCGCGATCCCGCACTTTATCGTATCAGTTATGCTGAACATCATAATACCGGTAAAAAATGGTGCATTTATCCCATGTATGATTATGCGCATCCACTTGAAGATGCGATTGAAGGTATCACACATTCTCTTTGCTCTTTAGAGTTTGAAGATCATAGACCTTTATATGACTGGGTTGTTAGAGAAACTGAAATGCCTAAAGTTCCACGCCAAATTGAATTTGGTCGTCTTTCCATTGAAAATACGGTGATGAGTAAACGTTTCTTACGTCAACTCGTTGAAGAGAATAAAGTTATTGGTTGGGACGACCCAAGAATGCCAACGCTTTCTGGTTTAAGACGGAGAGGTTATACACCTGAAGCGATTCGTAAATTTGTGATCTCAACCGGTTTATCTAAAGTCAATTCAACCGTTGGAACTGATATGTTAGAAGCAGCACTTCGTGATGACTTAGCTGAAAAAGCTTTACGCGTCATGGCTGTCATTAATCCACTCAAAGTAACACTAACAAACTATGAAGAAAATAAAGTTGAATACTTTGAAGTTCCCTATCATTCAGAAAAACCAGAACTGGGTTCAAGAAGAATTCCATTCTCTAAACACCTCTTTATTGAAAAAGATGATTTCATCGTTACAAAGCCAAATAACAAATACAAACGCTTATCTTTAGGTGATGAAGTTCGTTTATTCCACTCCTATTTTATTAAAGCAAACGATGTTATTTATGATACAGAAGGTAACGTCATTGAAGTGCTTGCAACCTATGATCCAGCGACTCGTTCAGGATCTGGATTCAATGAAAGAAAACCTAATGGAACCATTCATTTCGTTGAACAAACACACGCTAATAAGGCAACTTTAAATTTCTTCGGACCTATGATTTTAGGTGACGATGACATGGATTTAATGGATCGTTTTAACAAAGATTCTTGGACGGTTAAAGAAGGTTTTGTTGAGGAAGCACTCAAAGATGCGAAACCTCAAGATAAGTTCCAATTTATGAGAAACGGTTATTTTAATACCGATTTAGATTCAAAAGAAGGAAAACTGATCTTTAATGAGATTGTTCCTCTAAAGAGTTCATACAAATAAGAAAGTGGGTGTGCCATGAACTGGCTAGCTACACTAAATGAATCGCAATTAAAAGCGGTCATCCACCCAGGTGGACCGCTTTTTGTTGTTGCAGGTGCAGGTACAGGTAAAACTAAAACATTAACATCACGTATCGCTTATTTGATTATGAACGGTGTGCCATCACACCGTATTTTAGCGGTAACATTTACAAATAAAGCAGCACGTGAAATGAAACAACGTGTTGTTGAAATGACAGGTCCACATGCCATGGATGTTTGGCTTTATACATTTCATGCGTTTGGTCTACAAATCTTAAGAAGACATATTGCAGAACTTCCTTATGGATATCGTCCTAATTTCAATGTGATTGATGAAGATGATGGAAAGAAGATTATCCAAGAAGTGATCAAGAGTTTAGAACTTGATGTTAAAATGTTTTCTTTAAAAAACTTAAAGAATCTTTTTTCACTTTATAAAACAAGACGACTTGAAGAGTTTGAAAGAACCGATGAAGAAAAGATCTTTAAAAGATATCAAGCTTATTTAAGAGAGAATCAACTTGTCGATTTCGATGATCTTTTATTATATCCACTCCAACTCATGGAAGACTATCCAACCATTAGAGATCACTATCAAACAACCTTTGAACATGTTTTAGTTGATGAGTTCCAGGACACAGATATCATTCAATATAAGTTATTGAAAATTTTAGGTATCAGACATAAAAATGTTTTCGTTGTTGGTGACCCCGATCAATCCATTTACGGTTTTAGAGGTGCGAACTACGAGAATGCACGTCTGTTTATGAAAGACTTTGGTGCTGAGCAGATTTTACTTGAACAAAATTATCGTTCAACGAATCAAATATTAAAAGCAGCAAACCAACTCATTAACTATAATTTCAATCGCCCAGCAGCTAAAACACTTGAAAGTGATTTAGGATTAGGAGAAGCTCCTTTTATTCACCATGCACAAACCGATATTAGAGAATCATTTTTTGTCACAAATGAAATCAGAAGATTAAACCAATTAGGAACACGTTTTGATGAGATTGCAGTCCTCTATCGGAATAATGCATTATCGCGTTTATTTGAAGAAGCCATGATTAAGGAAGGTATTCCTTATGTTATTTATGGTGGTATTTCATTCTATGAACGAAGAGAAATTAAAGATGCTTTAGCTTATATTCGAGTTGTCATTGATCCTTTTCAAGATTTCTTTTTGAAAAGAATCATCAATGTGCCTAAACGTTCGATTGGTCAAGTTTCAATTCAAAAATTAGAATCAAAAGCAAAAGAACTTGGGGTTGCTATGTTTGATGCGATTCCTTATGCGGATATCACACCAGCAGCAAAACAATCACTGATGTCTTTTAGACAACTGATTGAAGATATGCAAACCAAGTTTGATGAAATGGAAAATCTTGCAGAAATCATGCCATATCTCATGGGTAAAACAGGATATATGGATATGCTACGTGCAGAAAATGATGAGATTGCGGATGATCGTATCGATAACTTAAAAGAACTTCAAAACGTATTTACTCGTGGTGATGAATACTATGAAGGAACATTTATGGAAAAGTTAACACAGCAACTTGATCAAATTGCCCTTTATTCAGATCAAGATCAAGAATTAGATGATCACGACAGAGTAAGACTATCGACCTACCACCAAGTGAAAGGTCTAGAGTTTAAAGTCGTCTTTATGGTTGTTATGGAAGAAAACATATTTCCATCTGATCGTTCTTTAATGAATCCTTCTGAATTAGAAGAAGAAAGACGTATTGCTTATGTAGGTATAACAAGAGCAAAACAAAAACTATACATGAGCTATGCTGATCAACGCATGGTTTATGGAACGATGCGTTACTCTTATCCATCAAGATTTATTCAAGAATCTAGACTTCGCTTTGATGAACCGAAGATTGAAGGGATTAGTGAAGGTGGCGGACATCTCCTTAAAACTGGAGATAAGGTTGAACATAATGCGTTTGGATTAGGTGTCGTTATTAGAATAGATGATGATGTCGCAACCATCGCATTTGGTATGCCACATGGTATTAAAAAGATATTAGAAAGCCATCCGGCATTGAGAAAAAAGAAAAATTAAAAGAGTCCTCATAACATAAGATGAGGTGATATCATGTTAAATGAAGAGCAGATGAAAGTGGTCTATAGCAATGACTCTTTCATTTTTCTTTTAGCAGGAGCTGGTTCTGGAAAGACGAGAGTTATTGTAGAAAAAATTAAAAGACACATCGAAGAAGGCGTTCGTCCAGAATCGATTCTAGCCATTACATTTACAAGGAAATCGAGTGAAGAAATGAAAGAACGTATTCATCATAAAAAGGTAAGAGTACATACGTTTCATCAACTCGCTTATATCATTTTAAAAGATGAACTAAAAATGACATTCGATGTGATTCATGATGATCTATCAAGACAATTCACACATGAGGAATTGTTAGCAGTTACCAATTATAAAAATAAATTGTATCAGACAAAAAAACCTTTTGTCTATAAACGATATCAAGAGATATTAAAAAAGAATCAATTATTAGATTTTGATGATTTATTATTGAACTGTTTAAAAGCACTCAAAACGCATACACACCTCAAGACATTTGACTATATTTTTGTTGATGAATTTCAAGATACAAACTTACTTCAGTACACACTTTTAAAAGAATTACTCAAGAAAGATACAAAACTCTTTGCAGTAGGAGACCCTGATCAATCTATTTATCATTTTAGAGGAGCGACACCTCAGATCATTGATTTATTTATCAAAGATTATAATGCTTCACTTTATCAATTGACGTATAATTATCGTTCAGCACAAACGATCATTACAGCAGCAAACCGCCTTATTGAGAGAAATCGTAGAACGTTTAAAAAACGACTACAACCTATACAAGCTGATCTTGGTAAGGTTCTATCTTTTCGATTTATCAATGATAACATCGAAGCAGACAATATCATTTTATTGATACAATCACTTACCAAAAAAGGTATTCAACCAAAACAGATGGCTATTCTTTATCGAAATCACTTTAGAGTCTATATGCTACTCACAAAGCTCCACGAAACATCGATTCCTTTTTGTATCCATAAAGATTATTTAGACCAAACAGAAGGTGTTCACTTACTTACTATTCATCAAGCAAAAGGTCTAGAATTTGATGTTGTCTTTTTAGTGGGATGCGAACAACATGTTCTACCATCGACACAGATTAATCTAAAATCATCACTTGAAGAAGAACGAAGATTAATGTTTGTTGGAATGACGAGAGCGAAACAACTTTTAGTCTTAACACACATCGAATATGATCAAGAAAACCATCATTTCACATCATCTATCTTCATCCGGGAAAGTGGGGTTAAAACCATCCCTCAACGGCTAATTAGTGATATAATATCACTGGGTGATGATGATGGACATCAAAAAACGAATTGATGAGTTGGTTAAGATTATTAATCAAGCAAATGTTGATTACCACACGAAAGACCAACCAACCATAACCGATTTTGAATATGATCAATACTTGAAAGAGCTTATCGAACTTGAAGAATCATATCCAAACTATAAACAGATAGACTCACCAACTCAAAAAATTGGTGGTTTTGTTTTAGATGGATTTGTTAAAGTGACACATCAAGTTCCCATGATGAGCTTAGCCAATGTTTTTAACGAGGAAGAACTCAGAAATTTTGATGACAAAATTAGAAAAGTTGTTCCCTCGTTTTCATATGTTTCTGAATTGAAAATTGATGGTCTTGCTGTCAGTCTTGTTTATGAAGCAGGACTTTTTAAACGTGCAGCAACCAGAGGCAATGGTGTCGTTGGTGAAGATGTGACTGAAAATGTAAGAACGATTAAAAGTCTTCCTTTGAAGTTAACAGAACCGATTGATATCGAAGTTCGTGGTGAAATTTACATGCCACATAAAAGTTTTAAGTTAGCTAATGAAGAACGCATGAACCAAAATGAAGCACTTTTTGCTAATCCAAGAAATGCTGCAGCTGGAACGATACGACAACTTGATCCAAAAATTGTTGCGAAACGACAACTTGATCTCTTTTGTTATACGATTGTGAATGCTTCATCCTATGTTAAAACACAAGATGAAGCCTTAAAATATTTAAAGAAATTAGGGTTTAAAGTGAATCCATATCATGAGAAACTTGAGGATATCGATGCACTCGTTAATAAAGTTTCAGTTTATGATAGTTTGAGAAAAACATTAAATTACGACACCGATGGTGTGGTTATTAAAGTCAATGAATTTGATTTATATGAACGCATTGGTTATACTGCTAAGTCACCTAAGTGGGCGACTGCTTATAAGTTTCAAGCTGAACAAGTTGAAACACTGTTAAAAGATATTACATTTCAAATCGGTAGAACAGGAGTTATTACACCGGTTGCTGAATTGGAACCTGTATTTGTATCTGGAACAACCGTAGCAAGAGCAACCCTTCATAATGAAGATTATATCTTAACAAAAGATATTCGTATTGGAGATACCGTAGTTATCCATAAAGCAGGAGAAATCATTCCTGAAGTTTTACATGTGGTCAAAGAAAAAAGAACTAATCTTAAACCTTTTGAAATGATTACATCATGTCCTGTTTGTGGCACACATTTAGAGAGAAAACCTGGTGAAGCAGATTACTATTGTATGAATCCAGAATGTCCAGGCAAACATATTAATACATTGATTCATTTTGCATCACGTCAAGCCATGGATATTGATACTTTAGGTGAAAAAGTGGTTGAAATGCTCCATGAACTTGGGTATTTAAATCAAATCACAGATATTTACCTGCTTCATCAATACCGCGATGAACTCAAAGAAATACCTGGATTCGGTGACAAAAAAGTTGAAAAATTAATTCAAGCCATTGAAGCGAGTAAAAAACAAACACTTGATCGTCTTATTTTTGGATTAGGGGTTAAGCATGTCGGTGCTAAAGTTGCAAAAACACTCATTAAACATTATCCATCGGTGAATGCTTTAATGGAAGCTAAGTATGAAGATTTAATTCAAATTAATGAAATCGGTGAAATGATTGCGACATCGATTGTTTCGTACTTCAACGATGATAAAGTTAAAGAAATGCTTCGTTTATTATCCGAATTTGGTTTAAACATGACACATGAAAAAGAAGAAAGCATCGCACATACATTTAATGGTAAAACACTTGTTCTTACGGGTAAAATGGAGTCATTTTCAAGAGAACAAGCCACTGAAATCATCGAAAAATGTGGTGGTAAAGTCGCATCATCCGTTTCAGCAAAAACAGATTATGTTGTTGCTGGTGAGGATGCAGGTTCTAAACTTAAAAAAGCGAATGAACTTGGTGTGAAAGTACTGGATGAGGAAGAGTTCAAGGTGATGATTGATGGATTATATTAAAGTTCACGGCGCTAGAGAAAACAATTTACAAAATATTGATATTGAAATTCCTAAGAATAAACTCGTTGTCATGACGGGTATTTCTGGTTCTGGTAAAAGCTCTCTTGCTTTTGACACACTTTATCAAGAAGGACAACGCAGATACATGGAATCCCTATCTGCATATGCAAGACAATTTTTAGGGAACTTTGAAAAGCCTGATGTCGATAACATCGAAGGTTTATCACCTTCCATTTCAATCGATCAAAAAACAACATCAAATAATCCAAGATCAACCGTAGGCACCGTCACAGAAATCTATGACTACTTACGTCTTTTATATGCGAGAGTGGGAACGCCCTATTGCCCAGGAACCGATGAACCACTCACAAAACAATCCATTGAAGAAATGACATTAAGAGTTCTATCACTTAAAGAAGGTTCTCGTGTGGTTGTGATGGCTCCAGTTGTTGAAAGACAAAAGGGAACACATAAAAAACTTGCTGAACAATATTTAAAAGAAGGTTTCACAAGAGCATATGTCGATGGTCAGCAAATTACATTAGAAGAAATGCCAGAGCTCGATAAAAATAAGAATCATGATTTTTATTTAGTTATCGACCGTTTAATCGTGAAAGATGGTATTCGTTCAAGACTTTATGATGCACTAGAACTTGCAGCTAAACTTGCATCAGGTAAAACAAAAGTTTTAGTTGGTAGTGATGCTATTTTATCATTTAGTCAAAATTATGCATGTAGTGATTCTAACTTCACCATTCCTGAATTAGAGCCACGACTTTTCTCGTTTAATACACCTATTGGGGCATGTCCATATTGCAATGGTTTAGGTTTAAAATTAGAAGTGACAGAAGAACTCGTTTGTGATCCAACCAAGAGTTTACTTGATGGTGGTATCATTCCTTATAAGAATAACGATACAGACAACTTAAATAACGCGATGATCGAAGAACTTTGTAAACATTATGATATTTCAATTTCAGAACCGATTGCAAATCTACCTAAAGAAAAATTAAACTATATTCTTTATGGTTCCCCAGATCAACTCCATTTCAAGATGCGATCATCTTCCGGTAGAGTTCATGAAAAAGTGGATTATTTTGAAGGGATCATCAATAATTTATCAAGAAGATATAGAGAAACGACATCTGAATGGATTCGTACATGGATTGAAGGTTTCATGACAGAATCTGAATGTCCTGTATGTCATGGTGCACGTTTAAATGAACAAGCATTATCTGTTAAAATTGGTGGGAAAAATATGGATCAACTCACTCGTTTATCCATTGATGACACCATTACGTTTTTAAAACATTTAGTCTTAAATAATGAGCAACAACAAATAGCAAGACTTGCACTTCAAGAAATTATTTCTAGATTAACGTTCTTACAAGATGTCGGTCTAGGTTATTTAACGTTAGCTAGATCTGCAGGTTCCCTTTCTGGTGGTGAAGCACAACGTATCAGGCTTGCTACTCAAATCGGTTCTAAATTAACAGGTGTTTTATACGTCCTTGATGAACCATCCATTGGTCTACATCAAAGAGATAACCATAAGCTCATTGAAACCCTAAAGAAAATGAGAGATTTAGGAAATACTTTAGTTGTGGTTGAACATGACCATGAAACCATGTTAGAATCGGATTATCTCATTGATATCGGTCCACGTGCAGGTAAACATGGTGGATTAGTGGTTGCTGCTGGAACCCCGCAAGAAGTGATGGATAATCCAAATAGTATTACAGGACGTTATTTAAAAGGTATTGAAAAAGTTGAAATACCTTCAAAAAGAAGAGAAGGTACAGGCAAAGATATTTTAGTGATGGGTGCGAGAGAAAATAACTTAAAAGATATTTCTGTCTCATTCCCATTAGGTAAATTAACGGTTGTTACAGGTGTTTCTGGATCAGGTAAATCGACATTAGTCAACGAGATCTTAATGAAAGGTTTGCAACAAAAACATTATAAAACCAAAGAAAAACCAGGGCTTCATACTGCGATTAATGATCATAATCTCATTGATCGTGTGATTGAAATTTCTCAATCGCCGATTGGTAGAACACCTAGAAGTAATCCAGCAACCTATACCGGTGTCTTTGATGATGTCAGAGATTTATACACACAAACGAATGAATCCAAAGCAAGAGGTTATGAAAAAGGAAGATTCTCATTTAACGTCAAGGGTGGACGCTGTGAAGCGTGCTCAGGTGATGGTGTTAAAAAGATATCCATGCATTTCCTACCTGACGTTTATGTGCCTTGTGAAGTATGTGGTGGAACCAGATACAATCATGAAACACTTCAAATTAAGTATAAAGGAAAAAATATTGCAGATGTGCTTGATATGACCGTTGAAGAAGCGATGTTCTTCTTTGAAAATCATCCTAAAATCTATCATAAAATGAAAACTCTTTATGATGTTGGTCTAGACTATATCACTTTAGGTCAAGCAGCAACAACGCTTTCTGGTGGTGAAGCACAACGTGTTAAACTTGCAAGTGAGCTTTACCGAAGAATTACACCAAGTTCAATCTATATTTTAGATGAGCCAACAACAGGTCTTCATACAGATGATGTGAAACGATTACTTAAAGTCTTACATCGCATTGTGGATGAAGGAGCAACGATGGTGATCATCGAGCATAATTTAGATGTCATAAAAAATGCAGATTACATCATCGATTTAGGACCTGAAGGTGGCGATGCTGGTGGCGAAGTGGTTGCAACCGGTACACCTGAAGAAATTGCACAAGTTGAAGCATCCTATACAGGACAATATTTAAAAAAAGCTTTAGAAGTTTAAAAAACTAAACTAATTTGATATAATATGATGTCGGGGGACACACATGAACGATCAAAAACCGGATAAAGATCCAAACAAACTTTCAGAAGAAGAATTAAAGGTTTTATTTGAGCAAATCAAAAAGCAAAAGAAAGCAAACAAAAATTTAAGTGTTGCTTTAGGTTTCATGTTGCATAAAAACTATGTGATCCATTTGCTTTTATCGTTAGCCATCAACCTCTTGATCTTTGCTGTCGTTTTAGGCCTTGCGATTGGTATTGATGCACCTTTAGTTGACATGACGGTCACTGGGTTTATCTTTGCAGTGATCTTATTAACACTCATTGAAAACTTTGTTAAAATACTTCTTTTCAAATACATCACACGGATTATGATCTTCAGTATGGGGTTAATGTCTGTGATGGTTCAAATTATCATTTTATATGCGATTGATTTATTATTAACCGAAGGATTTCATTTTATCAACTTAGAACGACTTATGATTTTCTCTTTCGCATTCTCACTACTGAGACTCGTTATCTCAATTTACTTAAGACGCTTTTTATACAATGAAAAAATCGTATTCATGGGAGGTAAGAAATGATGTTAAAGATTAAGCATTTAACAAGAGCACTTTCTTTAGAACTACTGAATGACATCAAATGCATGAACAGGGAAATTAAATCAGAGATGCTATCACGTCCTGGTGTTGAACTTGCCGGATTTCTTGATTTTTTTGATGCGGAAAGACTAATCCTAATTGGATCTAAAGAAGCTCACTTTTTAGATAAACTTCCCTATGACATTAGAAGAACGCGTGTGGAAGATATCTTCATGAAAAATCCACCTGGAGTGATTTTTTCAGTCAATGTTGATATCGAAGATTTTTTCTTTGAACTTGGTGATCGATATGAAGTGGCTATCTTAAGAAGTCAATCGAGAACAACACCACTTTCAGGACTCTTATATCAATACCTACATTCAAAACTTGCACCACGCACATCAATGCATGGTGTATTACTCGATATTCATGGTTTAGGAACCTTAATTACAGGTAAATCAGGAATTGGTAAAAGTGAAACAGCACTCGAACTTATTAAAAGAGGTCATTTACTGATTAGTGATGATCGTGTCGATATCTTTGAAGCAGCACCCGGTGTCTTAATTGGGTCTGCACCTAAAGTGTTAGAGAAATACATTGAAGTTAGGGGTATTGGTATTGTCGATGTGGTCCAGATGTTTGGTGCTGGGGCTTATCGTGAAAATAAAAAGATTAGACTGGTCGTCGAACTTGAACATTGGAAAAAAGGTAAACAATACGATCGTTTAGGTATTGATACGGAGACGATTAAAATCTTTAATACAGAAATCGCGAAAATTACGATTCCGATTTTACCAGGTAGAAACGTTGCTACCCTCGTGGAATCCGCAGCGATGAATCAAAAACTAAAATATTTAGGATATAATGCAGCATTCGAATTGACGCAAGCAGTTTCTCTTCGTGCAGCAGGAAAAAGAAAGGATGATGAGGATGACGAAGATTATTGATTTTTTTAAAAAAAGTAGTGATTCAAGAAACTACGTAATTGCCATTTTAGTATTTATCACAGTCTTAAGTTTAGCGGTTTTAACTCAAAATGGTTATCCATTTAACCGTACCGCACTTGATTTGGGATTTGCAGAAGTTCAGTGGTATGCAGTCTTTATTTTAACTGGACTTAGCTTAGGTGCATTTATTGCATATGAAGAATTTAAACGTGTCGGATGGAATCCAGATTTATTATTTGATGGACTTCTTTGGGCAGTACCACTATCCATTATTGGTTCGCGTTTATATTATGTGATCTTTGATCCAAACCCAAGTTATGGTTCATTGATCGATATCATTAACATCACCAACGGTGGTTTATCTATCCACGGTGCTGTCATTACTGCGTTTATCTTTGTTTTCTTCTTTACTCGAAAAAAGAAGTTGGAGTTTTGGGTGTTAGCAGACATTCTTGCTGTTGGTTTCTTAATTGGACAAATCATTGGACGTTGGGGAAACTTTATGAATGCTGAGGCTTACGGTCCAGCGATTGAATCAAGTTTTATGCTAAACATCCTACCTACGTTCATTAAGGAACAAATGACCATTTCAGGTGTTGTTCATCATCCTACATTCCTTTATGAAGGTTTATGGAATTTTGCTGGGTTAGTCTTCTTACTTATTGCTAGAAGAAAACGCTGGTTTAAAGTAGGCGACATGATGGGTTTATATCTCATATGGTATGGACTAGGTCGTGGTGCGATCATTGAACCACTTCGTACAGGTGGCGATCCCGGAGATGCATTACGTATGTTTGGTCTACCAACAAACGTTATTCTTTCCTTAACCTTATTTATGCTTGGTGGTCTTGCATTAATTATTGTGAAACATTACGTCATCAAAGATCAAAAGTATTACAAAGACATCTTGGTAGAGCAGCATGATTAAAACGGTTTTGTTTGATTTAGATGGCACTTTAATACAGACCACTGAGATTATTATCGATACCTTTAAAGTGACATTTAAAAAATATTTTCCAGATTTAAACCTAACAGAAACTGAGTATACCAACATGTTAGGACAAACACTTTTTACAACATTTGGTTATTACGCTTCAACTAAAGAACAAGTCGATGAAATTGTCCAATTTTATCGTGCTTATTCCAATGATTTAATTGAACAAGGATTACTTGCTTATCCAGGTGCGAAAGACGTATTAGCTTTTCTTAAAAAGAAAAAGATTACAGTAGGTGTTGTCACCTCAAAAATGAGAAAAGTCGCACAGCATCATTTAGAAATTACTGGATTAGCATCTTATATTGATGGACTGATTGGTTATGAAGATGTAAACGAACATAAACCGTCACCAGAACCTATTGAAAAAGCGTTAGCACTGTTTAACGCGAAAAAAACAGCCACAGTCTATGTTGGTGACCATGAAAATGATATCATCGCTGCAAAAAAAGCAGGCATTTTCACGTGTGCAGTGACGTATAGTCACCGGTTGAAAGAGATGTTATCCTATCAACCTGATTACGTGATCGATGAGTTAAACCATATCAAAGATTTAGTTTAAGAGGAGAGATATTTATGTTATATGATGTATTAATTATTGGTACAGGTCCTGCAGGTATTACTGCAGGGATTTATGCAAAACGCGCGAACTTAAAAGTTGCAATGTTTGAAAAAGATACACCTGGTGGTCAACTTTCAAAATACAATGAAATTGAAAACTACACAGGTACAAAAAAAGTTGCTGGTTATGAACTTGCAACGATGATGATTGACCATGCTTATGATTTAGGCATTGAAGTCATCTATGATGAAGTGACTAAAGTTGAGAATTCGGGAAACATCAAAAAAGTCATTACACCAAATGCAACCTATGAAACAAAGACGGTCATTGTCGCAACCGGTAATGTCCCAAGACGTTTAGGTGTTGAAAATGAAGATGCATTAGCGATGAATGGTATTAGCTGGTGTGCCATCTGTGATGGTCCTTTATATAAGGAAAGAAAGTTAGTGGTCATTGGTGGTGGTAACTCTGCTGTTGAAGAAGCTTCATACCTTGCAACACTTGCAACACACGTTACTGTTGTTCAAAACCTAGATTTCTTAACAGCCGATCCTAAAGCACAAGACATTTTAAGAAGTATGCCTAATGTTGATTTCAGATTTGGTTCAGTTGTCTCCAAATTTGAAATGGAAAATAACACCTTAACTGGTGTAACCATTCAAAACAATAAAGGCGAAAAAGAAACCATTTCTGCTGAAGGTGTTTTTGAATATGTCGGTTTAATTCCAGTGACAACCTTCATTAAAGATTTAGGTATCACAAACCAATATGGTTATGTGGTTGCTAATGAAAAAATGGAAACAGCAGTTCCTGGTATTTATGCAGCAGGTGATGTGACTGTAAAACAAATTCGTCAGGTTATCACAGCAGCATCCGATGGTGCTATTGCAGCACAAAATGCATTAAAATATATTGAATCTTGGAAAGCCTAAATGAGTTTTGCGAAAACTGTTAAAGAGGAACTGGTCACTGTTCCGGTTGAGCTAGATGAACAACTTGCAGAGTTTTCTGCATTCATCAATCTCAATGGTGAATTTCATATAGCAAGCAGACAAAAAATGCTTGACTTTAAAACCAATAATCCGACCGTTGCCAAACGGTTTTTGCAATTAGTCAGAGCTTTATATCAATCAGAAACAAGTTTAATCACACAAAAGATTAATAAATTAAACCAAAAAAATGCAATTATCATCCGTATTCATACACGTGTCGAAGACATCGTGAATGAACATGGACTTTTAGAAAATCCCATTGAAAATCAAGAATTAACGACATCAACACCTGAAGCAAAGAAAGCATTTTTAAGAGCTGCATTTCTTTCAGGAGGTTCAGTCAACCATCCTAAAACAGCGGAATACCATTTAGAGATCTATACCAATAATCCTAAACAAGCTGTATTCCTTCAAAGTGTGATGAATACCTTCGATTTAAACGCGAAAATCACGAAAAGAAGACAAGGCTTTATTTGTTACTTAAAAGATGCAGAAGGCATCAGTGATTTCTTGCAAATTGTAGGGGCTCAAAACTCTGTTTTCCAGTTTGAAGATATTCGCATTAAACGTGATTTTAATAACTCGATTAATCGCGTGATGAACATGGAAATCGCAAACGAAAGAAAAGCGATTGTAGCAGCAAATGAACAACTCAGAGATATTGAACTCATTGAAACCTACATTCCTCAAGATCACATTGACTTAAAAACAAAACAAGTCATTGATTTAAGAAAAGAATACCCAGAAGCAAGTTTAAAAGAACTTGTTGAATTATTCGAACAAACCTATAAAGAACAAATCAGTAAATCAGGTTTGAACCATCGTTTAGTCAAAGTTAAACAGATGGCTAATGAACTTAAGGAGGGATTATCATGATTATCGGCATCGGTATCGACTTAGTCGAACTCGATCGTTTAAAAGAACTCATGAGCGACCGTTTCATCGATCGTATTTTATCTCCTGAAGAAAAGAAACAATACTTAAATATTGCTGCTGAAAACACAAAACTATCCTTTATCGGTGGACGCTTTGCTGCTAAAGAAGCATTATTTAAAGCCATATCCAAAGGCAATGGTACAGCTTACTATAGAGATTTCTCCATTTTAAACTACGATCATGGCCAACCTTATGTCGAAACAGACTTTTTTAAAGATGATGAAATCATTCATCTTTCCATCACACATACCGATCATTATGCAATGGCTTATGTGATGATCGAGAAAGTTTAACATAATATTCGACAAAGTTGTATTTTAAAATCTTATTCGGTATAATTCATATGAAGAGGATGTGACATTATGGCAAGAGTTCAACACGCAAAAGAAGCCAACAAAAAGATTCAACCCAAAGATCAAAAAGGTAATACCCAAAGTAAAGGTAAACAAGAATTAGCAAAAACAGCTGCTAAACGCGAACCCTCAAAAAATGAGATTATGTTTTTCCGTTTAGGAATGTCCATTATTGCACTTGCATTAATTACAGTTGCAATTATCTTTACCGTTGAGTATTTTATGAATAAAGAAGAAGAACCTGGTGTGTTTGATGATTACATCAGCATCACCGCAGCTGACTTACAGTATCTCACAGGTTATGATGATAACTCAGGTGTTTATGGAGATTTCACGTATTTCGCTGGTCAAGAATCTTATGAAGAGTTGTTTGAATTAATTAATACAAACACTGAAATCTATATTTTCTTCTACAGCAGTTCCAACTTAAATGATGAGGTTGTCAATGCGATTAAAGAAGCAGATTTAGAAGGTAAAGCATTCTTCATCGTTGATTTAGATACAGAAGCAGCTAACTTAACAGGAGCTAACTACGATCACTTAAATCTCGATTTAGAGAGAACCAATCTTCTTGTAACCTTTGATGTAGAATTACAAGAATTTACGATTGAACTTCGTGTAGTAGATATCGTCAGAGAGCTTGGAAGAATCTAAAAACTATAAAAGGGCTCAGCCCTTTTGTGCTATTAAGGGGTAGAACAATGAACGAACAGATTTTGTTAGACATTCAAAAAACATTAAGTATTCCAATGAAAGGCATCACCACAGTCCTAGAACTTCTTGAAGAAGGTAATACCATTCCTTTTATCGCGAGATACCGTAAAGAAGCAACCGGAGGATTAGATGAAGAGCAGATCAATGAGATCTATAAGACATGGGAATACCAAAATAATCTTCTTAAAAGAAAAGAAGATGTGATTCGCTTAATCGATGAAAAAGGGATGCTCACTGAAGATTTAAAGAAAGAAATTTTAAGTGCGCAGAAATTAGTCGAAGTTGAAGACTTATATCGTCCATTTAAAGAAAAGAAAAAGACAAAGGCTACTGAAGCGGTTGCTAAAGGTCTTGAACCACTCGCTAATTTCTTGATGATGTTTACGAATTCAGATGTAAACCAAGAAGCGAAAAAGTTTTTGAAAGATGATGTTCCAACTGAACAAGATGCCATTGAAGGTGCTAAGTATATCATTGCTGAAATGATTTCTGATGATGCAAACTATCGTAAAGCCTTAAGACAAGAAATGGTGAGCCATGGTGTTGTAATGACATCTGTAAAGAAAAACGCTGTTGATGAGAAAAAGACTTACGAAATGTATTATGAATACCAAGAACCCGTCAGTAAAATTCGTCCTCATCGCATTTTAGCGATTAACCGTGCTGAAAATGAAAAAGTCTTAACTGTTAAAATTGAATCTGATAAAGAAAGAATGACGTCTTACCTTGAACGCAAAGTGATTAAGCGTGAACAATCACCTTCTGCAATTTTTGTTAAAGAAGCCATTGAAGATGCATTAAAGCGTTTGATTTATCCATCTTTAGATAGAGAAGTTCGTGCAGAACTCACTGAAAAAGGTGAAGAACAAGCGATTGAAATTTTCGCAGTTAACTTACAAAAATTACTTTTACAACCACCCATGAAAGGTAAAGTTGTGTTAGGAGTTGACCCTGCATTTAGAACAGGTTGTAAATTATCTGTTGTTAACGAACAAGGTACTGTTTTAGAGAAAAGCGTGATTTATCCACATGAAAAGACATTGGGTGGAAGAATTACAGATGAACAAGTGATTGAATCACAAAGAAAATTGTTACTTCTCATCAAGAAATATAAAGTTGAGATTATTGCAATCGGTAATGGTACTGCATCTAGAGAAACAGAAAGCTTTGTTGCAGAACTTATTAAATCAACGGGTATGAAAGTCCAATATGTCATTGTGAATGAAGCAGGAGCTTCAGTATACTCAGCATCTGAACTTGCAAGAGAAGAATTCCCTGATTTTTCTGTTGAAGAAAGATCAGCAGCATCGATTGCAAGACGTCTCCAAGATCCACTTTCAGAGCTTGTTAAAATTGATCCTAAATCCATTGGCGTTGGTCAATACCAACACGATGTGACACCCAAGAAGTTAAATGATCAATTAAACTTCGTGGTTACACAAGCAGTAAACCAAGTGGGTGTCAATGTGAATACAGCATCGAAAGCTTTACTGATGTATGTATCAGGTTTGAATAAATCAACAGCTGAAAACATTGTTAAATTTAGAGACCAATCAGGTAAATTTATCAGAAGAGAAGATTTACTCAAAGTTCCTAAACTGGGTGGTAAAACATACGAACAATCCATTGGCTTCTTACGCATTCCTGATGGTGATGAAGCACTTGATATGACTGCAGTGCATCCAGAGTCCTACGGGGTTGCTAAAGCGATTATGAAGCGTTATAACATCACAGGTGCTATGTTTGGTAAAGACATTGTTAAAGATGCAGTAACATCTATTGATCGTAAGAAATTACAAGAAGAAATGAATGTCGATAAATATACACTTGATGATATCTTAGATGCATTTATCGCACCTCTAAGAGACCCCAGAGAACAATATGCACAACCCCTTTTAAGAAGTGATATCTTAAAATTAGATGATCTATCTATTGGTATGGAATTAGAAGGAACTGTGAGAAACGTGGTTGACTTTGGTGCCTTCATTGATATCGGATTAAAAGAAGATGGACTACTCCATATTTCAAAAATCAGTAAATCCTACATCAAACATCCAAAAGATGTCTTAAATGTGGGTGACATCGTTAAAGTTTACGTACTTAACATCGATTTAGTCAAAGGCAAAGTCGGTTTAACCATGTTAAAAGAAACGATTGGAAAATAATAATAAACCCTTATCCTTGGATGAGGGTTTTACTTTGTAAAAGGATTAACATTTAAAGACTTTAGAAAACAATCATTTACCGTTCATTATTGGCATTAAATGGTTGACAAAGTAAGAAAAATACGCTATTCTATAAAGGCGTTCAAACGCACATTGACTTTGGCTGGAGCAATACTCAAGTGGCTCAAGAGACGCCTCTGCTAAGGGCGCAGGCTGGGAAACCGGCGCGAGGGTTCAAATCCCTCTTGCTCCGCCATTTTAATTAGGCCCGTTGGAGAAACGGTTAACTCACATGCCTTTCACGCATGCATTCACGGGTTCGAATCCCGTACGGGTCACCATTGCCATCAGTGTCCTCATTTCATATCGAAATGGGGGCTTTTTTTACCCTTGTTAAGCCATTGTTGAATTTAAAGTTGAAGCAAGATCATAGATTGAGGAACTCATTTTCGAATTACTCAGTAAAGGTAAAATATTAACACTGGTTTAAATGAAAACCACTTAGAGGATAGCTCTAGGTGGTCTTTTTGTACTGTGAGTTGAAATCCATCCTGGTGGAAATTGGCGGATTTTTAAGCATTTCTAAGCGACTTATCGAGTTTCGGTGAATAGGGTAATAGATCTTTGATATCCTTGGTTTGAATGTTGTCTAAGACATACTCTAAATACCTTGAGACATTTAAGTCATTCATCCGTGCTGTTCTGATGATTGAAAAGAGAAGCGTTGTATATCTCGCGCCATCATATGAACCCGAAGTCATAAACACTTTTCGGTTGATCACGAAAGGTTTGACTGCACGTTCAGCGATGTTATTCGATATTTCAATGTATCCTGATGTCAAATAGGTCGAAAGGTCACCCCAGATATTTTTTGCATAGTTCACTGCGCTTTCCAAAACGGACCCCGGTTTATAGACATGGTTAAAAAGAAGATCTTCCAGTTCTTTTAAGATCGGTGGATGCTCTTTGTTACGACGGATGAGGATGTCTTTTGCGTTCAGTTTTTCCTTTTTATAGAGGGATTCCATATGAAAGAGTTGTCCAATCACGTCTAATATCTTCTTCGCGTAACTCGACGAATGGTTTTCTTCGGGTAATGTTTTAACGATATCTGCGAAGCGTCTTCTCACATGTGCGAAGCACCTTTGCAGTTTGATGTTTGGATTGTCTTTCTTGAGCTTCGTATAGCCTTTGAAGTCATCGCACACGATGGTTCCTTCATAATCGGTCAGCCACGCTGCGGTGCGGTCGATCGCTCTCGATTCATGAAAGTCATAGATGGCGATCTGACGATCATAATAGCTCGATGTATACACATACACATAGCTTTTCTTACGCTCTTTATCCGTTTCAGGACGCTTGCTGATGGATAAAGTGGTTTCATCTGCGTGGATGACTTTCGCTTGATTATGCAGTAAATCCTCTTTCATCGTGTGATAGATGGGTTTTAAGATGTTTGCTACCTTCGCCATATAAAAGGCTAGATTCTGTTTAGAGATTTCAATATCTAAGGTCTCTTTGATATGTCTTGAGAGGTGCTCGAATGGGATCCCTAACTCATACTTGTGGTAAGCGATAGAAGACGCGAAGGAATGCGTCATGATGCTGCCAGGAAATAAAGACGTTGATAGCGGATAATAGATCTGATTATCCTTAGGATTACATGCGCTACACTTGCAGCTCTGTTTGATGATCTTGGTCACCTTAAGCGTTGCAGGGATGGATTCAACCACATAACGCACCTTTTCAGATGCTAAAGATAAATCATGTCCACAGGACGGACATGAACTTATCTCAGGTTTCTCATATCGCGTTTCACTCACGTGACGTTCAAAATCAAAGTTTTCAAAGTGTTTAGACTTTTCTTTTCGAACCCTTTTCTCTTTAACTAAAGTCTCAACCTCATTGATGATGACGGGCTTCATCACCTCTGTCTGAGGGATGAATTTCTTAACGCGTTCAATCGTATATTTTTCAACGACGTTTTCTTTCTCTTTAAGGATGTGATTAAGCTTCTCATTCGCCTCAAAAAGAAGACGGAGCGTCTTCTCATGTTCATTCGTCAAATCATGATAGGTCTTGTTTAGATCTTGATGATGCACCTCTAAGTCCCGATGTTTGACTGATAAGGTCTTATTTTCTTGTTCGAGACGCTTGATCTCGTTTAAGGCTTCTTTAAGGTTCATACCTTAAGTATAACATATATTTTGGCTTTTACTATATACATAGTATATAGTAATTTACTTTTTAGTACCCGATTTCTTTGTTTTTTTCCTCTATGATTTTGAGCCCTCTTAAGATTTGTTTCAAATCGGATACGTGATATCCACCGCTCCTGGTGACCTCTGGCCATTTAAACTTGGTGAAATTGATCTTGTTGATCAGTAACCATGTCCCATAATCATCCTCATAATAGATCTTGATCGTCTTCCTGTCCTTTGAGCAGAAGACAAAGAGGGTGTGCATCATCTCCACGGGTGTGAAGTTACAGCACAGTAAGAGTTGAAATTTTTGCATCCCTGCTCTCATATCGATCTCTTTGGTATAAAAGTAAATCTTTTGAATCCCTTTATAGTCGATCATAGATCAGTCCTACAATCTTTAAAGCTTGTTCAAGCGATGTGGTGATTTTCATCTCCTTGGTCTCGATCACGACGATGGAATGATCAAAGCGTGTGAAGTGTGTCGATTTCTTCGTGATCTCGTCATCCTTTAACATATTCATTCTCATATCTTCCTCATCAAGTAAATCTCCTGGCTTTGAATCGAGATTATCGATACGAATGAAGTCTCCTTGTAAGTGATTATAGGCTGCGACCCAGTCTTTAAGTGTAGAACGATTGAGATGCTCTAATCTTGCAAACTCACTTAAACCGCGTCCTGATTGCCTGTATTTCTTGACCATATCGAGTCGATCTCGATCAGTATAATGTTTTCCCATGTGTTATTCCCTCGTTTCATGGTCTTAGGATACGAAAAAACACTCCATTTTGTTAGAGTGTTAATATTTGACCTTTACGAATATAAGATACTTTAAATAGTTTTAAGACTGCTTTTGAACATAATTCTTTAGCGCATAATGAAAAGTCAGTTTGGAGGGGTACAAATGAAAAATAAAAATGTATTAGAATTAGTTTATTTATTAATAGCGATTTTAGCAATATCTGCTCTAGATTATCTATTGGAAAGATATATTGGTATAAATTTTATGCCAGTGGTTGTACTTGTTATAGGTATAGTTATAACTGTAAAGTTATTTAAGAAAAATGACAATCAGATGAGTGTACTCTGGAAGATTATCCCAACGATTTCTATTTTGGCATATTCACTTTTTACCATATTGCTATATTTAGGTTTATTTAATCTTATAAATTGGGAAAACCAACCATGGCTTGATACTATCAGCATAATAGCAATTATCTTATACATTATTACCTTTTTACCACTATCATTTTATTTACTTTTCCAAAAATATGTAAAAAATAGTATTTAGTCGGATTACATATGGTATTTTTTACAGTCATTTTCAACATTAGATATTATGAATTCGTTTTTTTTTATAGATAAAACTCTCTATTGAGCATTCATATTTTTATGAAAAAATTTATAAAAAGGAAAAGTCTCTAAAATGTACTCAAAGGTTATGTTTAAGAATACCTTTCCTCAGTAATCGGATTTCAAGTGGATTTGAGATAATCTCAAGTCTTTTTTATTTCTAATTTTTATAAATATATTTGTTGAAGTATGATAAAATGTGATAAAAGAAGTATATATTCTCAAAAGTTTTATGAATTTGCTTTATTAAGATGCTTAAGAGAATAATGGAGAATAAGTATAAAAATCCCGTTTAGGAAAAAAAGGAGTAAATTATTAATATGAACCCATTGAAAAACAACTATTTCCGCTACGGCTTCATCATTATGATTGTTATTATTATTATTGTTGTTTCCTCTACAGCAACACAAGAAGTGAATGATTCGATTACAATAGCTACAGCTTTAATTGGTCTATTAATCATTGTATATCAGTTATCAAGAGATCATAAAATTAAGAAAGCTGAATTTATATACTCGTTAAATAAGACGTTTAATGAAGACGAAGATATCAAATATATCTATATGAAATTAAAACAAGGTCGAAAAGAAAAAGTTGAGTTTGATGAAGAAGAAGGAAGAAAAATGGGAAGCTATGTGATGTTTTTTATGATTATGCAGTATCTTCTCGAAGAAAAACTAGTTAGTATTAAAATGATTGACTCCATATTTTCTAATAAATTTTTCTTATTTTGTAATAATAAATACTCGTTTCAATATCAACTTTCAGAAAAAGAAATCAATAGACCAATGCTATTACTGTATGAGAGGTGGTACAATTACAGGAAAAAACATAAATTAAGAGAATTATACGATACCTATTCATTGAGCAACGAAACTACTCTCTTTTATAAAAATGAGAGTACTAATACAATTTCTTTACTCAAATGAGCATAGTCTGTTACTAATGTGTATAAGAACTTACGGGTTATTTTTAAAGGTTAATTGACATATTTAATTTTTTTATGCTATTAATTATAAGCAAGCATACTTTATTGTTGTGCTAAACTTTATAAACTATGTGAGCAAATAAGAATAACATAAACAACTATATTAAAGGTATAGGTTTGATACATTTGTATCAGACCTTTTCTCTTTTAAAGTTAAAAAAACAATACTAAATGTAAAAAATACTTGACATATAGTAAAACAAACTTTATAATAGAGTCATAATAATAAAAAAGGATGTGTTTACAATGTCTTACCAAGAAAAAAGATCTTTAGTCACAATCATCGTTGGGTTTATCATCTTAATAACGTATTGTATCTATGCATACACGAATTATCAAAATGGATTAATTTTAGCAAGTGATCTTCCTGCTTGGGCTACCCGGATACTTATATTTATAGGTATAGGTATCGTTTTAACAATTATTACCCAAATTCTTTTTCATATCATCTATTCGATTGCGATCGCAATTCATGAAAAAACTTTAAATCCAGAGATGAGTGATAAAGAAATAGAATGTATCGTCAAGCAAACCATGGTCACTGATGAAATGGATAAGTTGGTTGAATTAAAATCGTTACGTGTCGGTTTTGTCATTGCTGGCATTGGATTTATGTTGAGTTTACTCTTGATCTTACTTGGGTATCCACCCATGTTTATGATGCAAACGATTTTCATATCATTTAGTTTTGGATCTATATGTGAAGGTTTGATGCAAATATTTTACTACCGTAGAGGTATTCGGCATGACTAATAAATACCAAATCGTTAATGAAATTAGAACTCTCAGGTTTTTTGCAAACGAGATGTCTCAACAATCACTTGCAGAAAAAGTAGGTGTGTCCAGACAAACCATTATATCGATTGAAGCAGGTAAATACTCACCTTCTTTAGAACTTGCTTTTAAGATTGCAATGGCGTTTGAAAAAAACATTAGCGAAGTCTTTAAATATGAACCGAAGGTCTGATTCATATGAAAGCAATCGTTTGTATTAAACAAGGAAAAATATGGAAACTAGACTATAAAGATGTCCCAAAACCCATCATAAAAGATGATGAAGTACTCATTCATGTTAAAGCTTCATCGATCAATGCAGCCGATTATCGTTCACTATCATATGGTATGATACCTAAACGTAAAATTTTTGGTGCAGATGTATCTGGTATCATTGAAGAAGTCGGTCCTAAATGTAGTCAATTTAAAATTGGTGATACTGTATTTGGTGATCTATCAGATTCTGGATTTGGTGGTTTAGCAGAATATGCAGTCGCTAAAGAAAAATCGATAATCATCAAATCTGATGATATATCTTTTTCGGTAGCAGCATCAATACCTATGGCAGGTATCACTGCGCTACATGGTATAAGAGATGCAGGAAAGCTAAAACCTCATCAAAAAGTTTTAATCTATGGTTCTGGTGGTGGTGTTGGAACATTTGCAGTTCAACTGGCACGCTACTATCAAGCACATATCACAACTGTGAGTGGTCCCCATAATATTAACCTTATGAGCGAACTTGGGGTAGAAGATGCGATCGATTATCAAAACGATGATTTTAAGAAAAAACTTGGTCAGTATGATGTGATACTTGCAGTTAATGGCCATGAAAAATTAAAGACATATAAAAAAATGCTAGATAAGCATGGTCGTTTAGTTGTTATCGGTGGATCAATTTCACAAATCATTAAAGCGATGCTATTTGGTAAGTTTTTATCGATGGGTCATAAAAAAATAGTGTTATTAAAGAGTAAAACAAATCAAAAAGATTTAGCATTTTTAGCTGAACTTGTCAAGAATAAGCATATAATCTCTGTCATTGACAAGAATGTCAAACTTGATGAAGCAATTTCATCATTTGATGAGATCTCAAAAGTTCATGCTAAAGGGAAAGTCATTATAGAAAATAGCTGATTCGTATTATACGCATAAACTTAAACATCTAAAAAAATAAAGGCTGTAAGGAAATGAGTCATTCTCAATTCACTACAGCCTTTTCATTTGTATTATAAATTTTCCAATTGATTTAAGAATGCTTCAATCGGTTGATTACCAAGAAGTTCGTGCTTTTCATTTATCACAATCTTTGGCACACCTGAAACATTATATTGTTCAGATAAGTTGTAGAAGGTTTGCGCTTCAATCATTTCACCTTCAATATTTGAGTTAAGCATTGCTAAACGATGCGCACTCATAACAGCACCTGGGCAATGTGGACAGCTTAAGGTTACGAAAACTTTAATGTTAACTTTCTTATCAATCTTTTTGATACGTTCAATGACATTTTGGTCAAATCCAAAGTCAACACCTGACATATCAATGATTGCAGATAAGAAAGAATTGATTTCATGACCTGCTGGAATACCGTTAAATTTAACACCGCGATATTGACCTTCGCTATCAAGCATCACAAAGCTTGGTGTCAATGTGATTCCATATAAATCTGTTTCTCTAATATCTTCATATAAGTCTTTTTCAACAAATGTTATTTTGTCATTAAGACTTGAAATTTCTTTGAGTAATTGTCTTGTTTCAGTGCATGTTTCACAAGGACTTTCTTGTGTAAAAAGAACAAGTGTTACTTTTTCTTTCATGGGAGCTAAAAACTCTCTAATTTGATTTTGTAAATCTGCGTTTAATAATGTTTGCATTACGTTATTCTCCTTTATATGTGTGATTTAAATACTGTGTGATTGCTAATGCAGCTTTTGCACCTTCTGCTGCGGATATAATAATTTGTTTGTAGGGTTGGTCTGTGACATCACCAGCAGCATAAAGCCCTGGAACTGAAGTCTTTTGATTGTTATCTACGATGATTTCACCTTTTTCATTGGCTGCAACTAAATGTTTGACAAGATGACTGTTGGGTACAGTACCAATTTCAATAAATAACCCATCAGCAACGATTTTAAATGTTTTACCTGTGGTCTTGTCTAATACGTCGATGCCATTCATTTTGTCATCACCATAGATGTTTAAAATTTGTGTATTAAGGTGTACATCTAAATGTTCAATCTTTTTGTGTTTATCTAAGAGGATCTGATCAGCACGCCATTGACTGCGGTGTACAACCGTAATTTTTCTTGCCCAAGGTACAAGATCTAACACTGCTTCAGCTGCGCTATTTCCACCACCAGCAACGATGACATGTTTACCCTTGAAAAAGGGTGCATCACAGGTTGTACAATAGGATACACCTTTGTTTGCATAAGTCATTTCACCATCAACATTGAGTTTTCTTGGTGCGCCACCAGTCGCAATCAAAACGGTCTTAGATCTGAGTTGTTTACCATCAGATAGAAGAAGTTGAAAATCGTGATCTTTCTTTTCAATGGATGTGATTTTTAAGTGCTTTAAGATGGGGATTTCTAAATGATTAATGTGTGATAAAAATTGATCTGATAATGCTTTACCTTCGATATCCTGGTAACCTAGGTAATTATCAACAGTTGAGGTGTTATGTAACTGTCCACCAATCTCATAAGAGATTATACCTACTTTTAAACCTTTTCTTTTGGCGTAAAGACCAGCATTAAGACCTGCAGGTCCGCCACCAACGATGATTAAATCCCAAAAACTTTGGTCTTCAAACATCGATCTTTCTGACGTTTTTTCTACATTGAAACTAAACATACGTCCTCCTTCATTTGATGCCTTTAACAACAAGATTAATCGCATCTTCGATGTTGTTTAAGTCAATATCATTTTGTTCTTGAATGGTTTGAATCAAATTAGATGTTGTCAAGATACCGATTGCTGTGTCAATAGAAGAACGAATCGCTTTGAGTTGTGTTAATAAATCCATACAACTTGATTCTGAATCCATCATCGATAAAACACCCTGCATTTGGCCTTGTGCACGTTTGATTCTGTTTTTTAAAGAGATATCACATTTCATAGGTACCCCTCCTTTTTTATCCGTAACTATGATACCCCATGGGGTATTTAAAATCAAGTGATTTACTTACTTTTTATCATTTTATGTTTTTGATATAAAGATATATCTAAACATGAGTCACATATTTTTTAATTATAATAAAAAAACATCAAACGTCTAAGGTCTGATGTTTATGTTGTTTTAGAGATGATTGATCACTGACTAAGATTCAAAGGATCGAATCCATTTCTTAATGACTAATGATTAAACCCTGTTGCATTATTAAAACTCTCAGAATGAATCATTTCAGATGTTATTTCAACTGTACCACTTGCGACAGCATAGTAGAATGCATATTGTCGGATTTCTAGCGCATCTATAGTGAGATTTTTAAACTTAGAAAAGGCAAATGCATAAGGATGAATATATATAATGTTACTCGGTATATGTAAATCATTAAACTCTCTACCATAAAATGCATCAGCACCAATCGATTTAAACATGGAAAAATCTTCCATGAAGCTTTCACCAATCACCACTTGGAATCCTGTATCATCTCCCTTTGCTAAAGCATGATTAATGATTGTGTAGTTCTCATTTGACTCACTTACTGTTTGTCTATTCATCGGTGAGAATCGAAAAGCTCTTGGATTAATCGATTTTAAATCATTATAATGAACATCATTTAATAAAGGATTATAGCCAAATGCGTCTTCACCCAATATAATTTCTGGATGATTGAATGAGACTTCTGTTAATAGCATATTTTCCCAAAAAGCACCCTCTTGTATGACCATTTGACTATTGAGTGTTAGTGTTGTTAGACCTGATCCATGAAACGCAAGTTCACCAATCTCAATTAAACTTTCTGGAAATGATATTTCTCTTAAATTAGTAGTCCCTTCAAAAGCAGATGGTCCAATCGATACTAACGATTGAGGTAATTCAATACTTTCAAGATTCACTACACCACTAAACATGCCATAGGGTATGGTTTCTATTCCTTCTTCAAAAGTGACGGAAGTTATACCAGCTTGATAAAATGCAAGAGCTCCAATCTCAATGTCTTTAATGTGAACAACACCATCAAATTGAACTTGTGCAAATGCTCCTTCACCAATGTAAGTTAAATTTTCAGGCAAATTTATCAGTGCACCATAATTACTGGAAAATGCATGATCACCTACATAGACTAAACTGTCAGGTAATTGAGCATTGAGAATACCGTTTGATTCAAATGCAAATTCTTCAATATGTGTGATACCTTCTTCAATAACAAGTGTATCAATGGGTAAATGTTTTGGTGGAATACCAAAGAAACTTTCACCTTGGATAAAAGCATAGCTCATAACTCTTGTCACCGGAATGCCTTCATGCATACTCGGAATCGTCACATGTTGCACAAATCCACCACTAAAACCTGTGACTCCATAGGTGTTATCTTCCAAAAGTCTAAACTCCAAATATGTGTGGGGATCAGTTTCATTCGTATATTTTGTAGTACAACCGTTCAGTATTAAAACAAAAAGTAGTGCATAAACAAGCAAGAATCCTTTTTTCGTATATTTTCTCATCCCATATTAGATAAAACGGTTCATTCGTTTTACCTTTCCCCCTCATCCATCGTTATGTACTATATCTCATATTATACACAAATAAATCAAAATAGTAAAAAATAATTAAAAATAATGAAAAAAAGAAGATGTTTGATACGATGCGGATTTGTTTCAACTGTTTATCTATGTTTTGTATCTATTCTAATTATTCAACGTATATTGTTTTATGTAAGCATAATTGATAAAAGCAGGTGAAACCATATCTATATATGACATGAATGTATATCTTAATGCTTGAATGATGTAAGAAAATGTAAATGTTTGATCTTTAAGAAGCTATGTTATAATTCTTCTAAGAGGTGAAGAAATTGAAAAAACAACTACCAAAGCGTCATGAACTTGATGTTAAACACACATGGGACATGACCAATCTATTTAAAAATGAAACTTTATACTTAGAAGCATTTGATTTATTGGAAAAAGATGTTGATTTATTTTGTATGACTTATGAAACAAAACTTAACACAGCCGAGATCATTAATGATGCGATTACATTCTTTCAAGATATGCAAGGAAGCATTTCACGTATTAGTGCGTATGGATCACTCCAATCAAGCACTGACTCCATATCCGAGGAAAATCAGATGCGTCAAGGGAAAGCAATGATCCGCTTCCAAACGATTTCAAAAAAAATGTCATTTTTTATCAATGAATTAAAACTTATCGATGATGAATTATTACTTAAAGCAGCATCATTGAACCATGACAATAGTTATTTTCTAAAAGAAATTGTTGAAGATAAGAAGTACGCATTAATTCCTGAAGTTGAAAAAACACTCGTAGCCTTATCACCGGTACTTAATGCATCCTACATGAACTATAACCGTTTTAAACTCGCTGATATGAAGTTCAACGATTTTACAGTGGATGGGAAAACATATCCCGATTCATTCACCTTATTTGAAAATGAGTATAGTCATGAACTCAATACTCAAGTTAGACGAACTGCACATGAAACCTTCTATCAAAAACTTGCTGAATATCAACATGGTTTTGCAAGTAATTATCAAGCACATGTCCAAAAAGAGAAAATCATGTCTGAACTTAGAGGGTATTCCAATGTATTTGATTACTTACTCTATGACCAAAAAGTAACCAAAGATTTTATGGATCGTCAGATTGATTTAATTATGGAAAAATTAGCACCTGCGATGAGACGCTATGCAAACTTACTTAAAGAAATTCATGGTCTAGATAAGATGACCTATGCTGATTTAAAGATCCCAGTAGATCCTACTTTTGAACCCCATGTGACGATTGACGAATCAAAGGCGTTATTAATGGAAGGTTTATCTGTACTCGGTTCAGAGTATAATCAAATAGTTAGAAGATCTTTTGATGAAAGATGGATTGATTTCCCACAAAATCAAGGAAAATCCACAGGCGGATTTTGCTCATCACCTTACGGAGCTTCATCTTATATCTTAATCAATTGGAATGGACAAATGGATGAAGTCATGGTCTTAGCACATGAAATTGGACATGCAGGTCATTTTCAATACGCAAATAGTCATCAAAAATCCTTGAACACAAGACCTTCGATGTATTTCATTGAAGCACCATCGACTACCAATGAACTTCTTATGGCAAATCACTTAATCAAAAAAGTGAAGACAAATAGAGAAAAAACATGGATTAAATCTGTCATGATTTCAAGAACGTATTACCATAATTTCGTCACGCATTTACTTGAAGCGGCATTCCAAAGAGAAGTTTATCAAAGAGTTGATCAAAAACAACCTCTTTCTGCACATGTACTTAACAATCTCAAATTGGGTGTCTTAAAGAAATTCTGGGGAGACTCTGTTGAAATTCCTGATTGGGCTGGACTTACTTGGATGAGACAACCACATTACTTTATGGGATTATACCCTTATACATATTCTGCTGGTTTAACTTTAGGAACGAAGGTTTCAAGACTGATTGAAGATCAAAAGATCAAACCTGAAGAGTGGATTGAAGTTTTAAAAGCTGGCGGTACAAAAACACCACTCGAACTTGCAAAAATGGTTGGTGTTGATTTAACTACAGATCAGACCTTAATCGAAGTCATTGAAGAAGTGACATCGCTGATTGATGATATTATTGCTGATAAGTTAGTCGCTAGATCTAAATTATAGCCTTGTTAAAGATGTAAAAGGTTTGAGTTTATCTCAAGCCTTTTTAACTTAGAACTTTCCATAAGAGAAACTTAAGGATTGTTTTTCGTTGAACAAGTTCTAAATAAAGTAGTTCATGATAAAATAAGAATGAATCACGTGTACCAAGAGAAGAGGTATTTTATGGCAAAATCATATGAAACATTTGAAAAGAAACAACTTATAGATCGTATTCATTATTTAGAGACTCAATTGGAGCATCTTTTCAAAGAAAACGATCAAGAAATGTTTGTTAGTTTTCCATGGGCAGGTAATCTCGGTCAATGGTATTGGTTTTATGATACAAACAAAGTGACTTTTAATGATAAGAAAGTATCTTCTTTAGGCTATGATCCAAATGTTGTAGGTACCGTTGGGTTTGAATTTTTCACATCTAAACTCCATCCAGATGATTACGAATCTGTCATGCAACACATGAGGAATCATTTAAAAGGAATTACTGAAGCTTATGAAGTCGAATACCGTATTCAGCATAAAGATGGTCATTATCTTTGGTATTATGATCGTGGTGTAGTTACTAAACGTGATGAAAAGGGTATGCCAATCGTTTTACAAGGCATTGTTTTTGATATCACAGAAACAAAAAAGATTGAAGATCGTCTACGTTTCTTATCAGAAAGAGATGCACTCACCAATTTTTTTAATCGTCGAACATTCTTTGAAGAATTAGAAAAATTAACTCAACTTGAAAAGATACCCTTTTCTCTCATCATGTTTGATGTAGACCATTTTAAGAAAATTAATGATCATCATGGGCATCTCATCGGTGATGAAGTCTTAAGACGCCTTGGTGCATATATCTTATCTCACAAGCATGAATCAGATCACGCATATCGTTATGGTGGAGAAGAATTTTTCTTAATCCTAAATCAAAAAACATTAGAAGAAGCTATACAGATAGCTAAAGAACTTCACCAAGGCATTTCAACGATTAAGATGCCTCTCATCGGCCATATGACTGTCAGTATGGGTGTTGCACATCATCAACAAAATGAATCTATCGATGATCTTGTAAAGCGCGTTGATGACCTCATGTATGAAGCTAAACGAAGTGGCAGAAACACGATAAAATTTGAAGAATAAGCATAAAAAAAAGACAAGTTGATGAAAACTTGTTTTTTACTTAAACATGTATAAAATTGTGAACGATTTTGATTTCTTTTTTCATTCGTTATGCTATAATATTGACTGGGCAAAAGGAGATGAGTCTGATGCAAGTAATGGGTCGCAATTACAAGGGTAAACATTTAAAGAAGAACCAATTAAAGAAAGCGAAGATGGCTGGTAAGAAAGTTATCCGCAATAAGATTGCTAAAAACGCATAAAAAAGACTTCGGTCTTTTTTTATTTTATGACACTTAGTGATTTGAGTGCTTCACCTTCAAGTCTAAAGGTGATCCAATCAGACATTGGTTTCGCCCCTAAACTTTGATAAAACTTGATGGAAGGTTCATTCCAGTTTAAACACATCCAATCAAAACGTTCACAAGATCTTTCAACTGCTAGTTTAGCGAGGTATTTAAACATCAGTTTGCCATAACCTTGATGTCGATACTCATTATCAATAAAAAGATCTTCTAAATAAAGATTTGCTTTACCTAAAAAGGTTGAATAATTATGGAAGAATAATGCAAAACCGATAGGCTTTTGATCAACTTCAGCAATCACCACCTCAGCTTGTTTTAAATCAAAAAGTGAATGTTCTAAAGAAACTTTCGTAGCAGTCATGATATGTTCTAACTTTTCATAGACTGCAAGTTTATAAATAAATGAATAGATCAGGTCAATATCATTTTTCGTTGTTTGTCTAATTTGGAAATGCTTATCTTCTGTTTGGTATACGATCATGGTGTTTCTCCCTTGCTCTTTTATCTCTATGTTTATTGTATCAAATGTTCGTACAAGTCGTATAAATTTTATGTTATAATGCACAAGAAGGATGTGTAAACATGATCGTTTTAGTCGGTGCAAGTGCTTCAGGGAAAACAGAACTTGCCAAACAACTTTATCAATATTATGGTTATACAAAATGTATAACCACAACAACAAGAGAACCACGAATGAATGAAGTTGATGGTGTTGACTATCACTTTTTAACAAAGCAATCATTCGAAAATTTAATTGAAAAAAATGCCTTTTACGAAGTGACTCACTATAACGGATATTTATATGGCATTCAAAAGAAAGATGTTAACAATCAAGGTGTGATTATTGTTGATCCACATGGCGCAAACGTCTTAGTTGAAAAAGCTAAAAAAGATGTTTTTGTTGTCTTTGTTGAAACTTCTGAATCATTAAGAAAAGAACGAATGCTTAAACGTGGTGATGAACTTACCTTGATTAACCAACGATTAAAAAATGATGCAACTGTTTTTCAAAAACATCAATTTACACGAATCGATTTAGATCTCGTTAATGAAAATCATTCTTTAGATGAACTCGCACGTATGGTGCATCACGCACATCAAGCCTATTTAGAAAAATAAAAATGTCACAACATTGTCATAACATCGTCATGATTCTGTCACAAGATACCCTTATACTTAAGATATAAAAATCAAAAGTGAGGTCAATGTGATGAGAAAAATGATGGTTATGATGGTGTTTGTTTTATTATTTGGACTGATGGGATGTTCTCAAAGAGATGTTGAATATGATGGAGGCTATGAAGAAGAACAAGACGTTACAGTTTTATTATCAGATGTGCCTACGAGAAAAATTATTTATCAAGTACGCACAACACTTCAAGTGACCAATGTGAATTCCTTTAATGATGAGTTACAAGATTTGATGGCAGCAGATGAATGGATGGATCGTCAGCAGATCAATGGTTCAAATGCGTATTATGAATTAAGAATACGCACAGATCGCTTAGATACCTTTATTGATGAACTTAAAGATCGATATGCCATCAATCATTTTGAAAAAGAAGGAACTGATGTTTCACTTCAATATCAAGATAAGACCAACCGCATCACTGCAATTGATCTACAACTAGAAAGATTACTTACCCTTTATGAATCAGCATCGTTATCAGACATGATTACGATTAATCGACAAATCTCAGAACTTGAAGTTGAAAAACAAAAGTTAAATGGTGAACTTCTTGTCTATGATAGTCTGATTGATTATAGTTTAGTGATTGTTACCGTATACGGTTCAACTGTTGTAACAAAATCACCCTTTATCAACCGTCTAGGTAGAGCATTTGAATCAGGTTGGACAGGACTTGTCTCATTCCTAGATGGATTAATGATTTTAATAGCAACCATTCTCCCCTTTGGTGTCATCTTTGGCTTAACGGGTGGTTCTGTTGTATTGTATATCAAGCATAAAAATAAGAAGTATGATTTGAAAAAGAAACTAGAGTCAAAAGAATAATGTCAAAGGGGTTTCCCCTTTTTCTTTTCATCAAAATTACTTTGAATATCTAATCAAATATGATATCATGAAAGAAGCATATGATTTAAAGATATTATTACATAAAAGAGGTTAGAAACATGATTATTGAACCATCCATTCGCTCGAATATTTTCTTAAACGCACATCCAAAAGGATGTGAACAAGCTGTTTATGAACAAATTTTAGAAGTAAAACAAAAACCAGCGTTTGAAGGACCTAAAAAAGTCTTAATTATTGGTGGATCATCAGGCTATGGTCTTGCATCACGCATTGCACTCGCTTATGGTGCACAAAGTGATACGATCAACATTTCATTTGAAACTGCACCCAAAGGAAAAAGAACAGGTACAGCAGGTTGGTGGAATAATATCGCATTTCAAAAGTATGCGAAAGAATTAAACCACATTCATAAAGATTTTGTCGGTGATGCTTTCGGTTCACAAATGAAAAAAGATGTCATCAACTACATTAAAGAAACATTTGGAAAACTTGATTTAGTGATTTATTCGCTTGCTGCAGGTGCGAGATTCAATGAAGAAACAGGAACTTTAATTAAATCTAGTATTAAAGCTATCGGTTCAGATGCCGTAGGTAAAACCATTGATCTTGCCGATTTAACCGTTAAAGAACTTATCATTGGAACAGCAACCGAAGAGGAAGTTAAAGACACCGTTTATGTGATGGGTGGATCCGCTTGGGAAGATTGGATTCAAACACTACACCAAGAAAATCTACTCAATCCAGGTTTTAAAACGATATCATACACCTACATTGGTGGTCCAACCACAGATAAAATTTATCGCGGTGGTACACTCGGTAAAGCAAAAGAAGATTTAGAATTAAGTGCGAGAAGAATGAATGAATTGCTACAGGAATCCTATCAGGGAGAAGCACTCATTTCATCATCAAAAGCGGTTGTCACAAAAGCATCCGTATTCATCCCTCAAATGCCTGTCTATGTTTCTTGCTTATTTGATGTGATGATGAGAACGGGAACACATGAATCCATCTTATCTCATAAATATCGTCTTTTTCAAGACATGGTTTATGGCAACAAGAGAATTGTTGATTCCATGGGTCGCATTCGTCTTGATCACTTAGAAATGGAAGAAAACGTACAGAAAGAAACCATTCATATGATGGAAACACTGAGTGATGAACAACTTTTTAAACTTAAGGGAACGAAAGTATTCATTAAAGAATTCCATCAAATTCACGGTTTCCAATATGATTCAATCGATTATACCGAAGAAACAGATTTAGAAGTTTTAAGTGAATTTTTACCAGAATAGGATGAATCTCATCCTATTTTTTTATAAAAAAACACCTATCTAAGCGGATAAGTGTATAAAGGTAGATAAGTCAATTTTCCATTGATCCTGGTTGATTGATAGATAATTACTTGTTTTATGCATAAATCTTTGTCAGGAATCTCAATTTGACTTAAACGAGCTATATCTAGTTTATCAACTTCTCGTGATAAAGTAATATGTGCTTTAAAGGGTCTTTGATCAACCTCAATATTTAGTTTTTCAACTGCATGTTTTATGTTAGTTGCAAGTTTTTGCATTATAAGTTTTTCATCATCAATGCCTACCCAAACGATTTTCTTGTTTCCTTTTTCAAAATAGTTAATTCGAGTCAATTTTGTTTTTATGTATGAAACGTTATTTAATAAAGCAGATAATGAACAGTGTAATTCTTCTACTTGATTAAAATCAAGTTCACCAATGAAAAGAAGTGTTAAATGAAGATTTTCTTCATCCGTATTTTTTGATTTGCCTGAGATTAATTGAATAGAAGATTGAACATCAATTAAACTTTTTCTGATGTCTTCTGAAAAGGGTATTCCAATAAAAATACGCATACATATCACCTACACACATTTTATCATAAGAAATGAAAAAAGGACGTATGTCCTTATTCCTTATGTTCAACTGCTCTATACCCTAAACGGCTTACATGTTCAACAATCTTTTGATCGTTAACCATCTTTTCATCATATTCAATTAGGATTTTACTTTCAGACAGTATAACTTCGACATCTGAAACACCTTTTGTTTTAGAAAGTAATTTAGAGATGGCTGTCGAACAACTTACACAGTGCATACCTAAAACGTCATATTCAGCTTTTTTCATCTTCATTGCCCCTTTCACCTCTATTGTCTTTCGATTGTTTAAAAAATGCAAATGATTTACATTTTTTTGAAGTTTACTGAGACACCTAAATCTAATTATCTTGTATAATGAGAATAGCTCTGGAGGAATCATGAACCGTAAAAGCGTACTCATTATCATTTATCTTTTTATCCAAGGAATTATCCATAATTTAGGTCATCCTGTGACACCATCACTTGTTAATGCACTTGAAATCAAAGATTATATGTTTGGTCTTTTTTTTGCTGCAATGTCCTTTGGACTTATGGTAGGTGCACCGATTTGGGGGATCTTAAGTGATCGGGGAAAAAGAACGCTTTGGATTACACTGGGTCTTACCTTTTATACGGTTGGTCAATTAGGTTTCGGCTATATAGGTAATCCTTATTTGATGATCGCATTTCGTTTATTTGCTGGTTTTGGTGTAGTCTCAGCAATCACCATATATACCGCGATGATCGTAGAACAGACTCCGGTGAACGAACGTGCAAAAATCTTAGCACTTCTCGCCGCTTCATCAACATTAGGGGCTTCACTAGGCTATTATATCGGTGGATTTCTTGCAACCAACCCATGGGCAATCAGTTTTTTTGGAACAGATAACCTTTCGGTCGTTTTCTTAATTCAATCACTTCTCAATGTCACTTATACACTGTTTATCATTTTCACACTTAAAGATAATGATGTTAAACTTTACGAGCAACGTAAAGTATCGATGATTCAAGGTCTAAAATCGATAGGTAAAATTGATGTTAGGCTGTTACTATTTTTAATATCAGTGACATTAATCAATATGGCAAGCACCAACTTATCTAAATATATTGATGTTTATTTCTTTGATTTAGGTTACACAGCAGAAGATTTAGGAACTTACGTCATGCTCACTGGTTTTGTTTCCCTTTTTGCAAGTATCTTTTTAGTGCGATTAGCTAATCGTATGAAAAAGCAACTTTTATTAATTCAGGTGATGCAAATCTTATCGGCATTAATTGTCTTTTATGTATTTAGATCATATCAGTTTATGACGATGATGTATTCATTCTACTTAATTTATGTTGTCTTTAAGACGCTTTATGTTCCACTTGAACAAAGCTACATCGCTAAAGAAGCTAAGCAAGGTCAGTATGGAAGTATTATGGGATTGCGTCAATCCTTCGTATCACTAGGGATGGTCTTAGGTCCTGTATTAGGTGGTTTCTTATATGACCGGTCACCGCTACTCCATTTTGATTTTAATGGTGCACTCTTCTTAGTTGCAGTACTAATTTTAGGACTTGTGAAAATCTTAGAAAAAAGAGTAAAACCAGAAGATAAAATTGAAACAATCATGAACACTTAAGGCAAGCCACAGGCTTGCTTTTCTTTTTATGAAAAACTGCAACCATTTTCATGTAAGTCATTGTCATTTCTCTTTCTATTCGCTTTTTTTCTTATTTCATTGAAATAAAAGCGCTTACATGTTACAATGAGTTTGGAAATTACGATACGAAAAGAATAATATTTTATTCTTACGTTAATGAGGAATTGCATGACGATGAATCTAGATCGTTTCCAAATGAATCGTTTAAAAAGATGATGCTCTAATCTAAGGAACAGGAGATTTTTTATGGCGCTTAAGTTTAAGAATCAACCGATTGTTGCACCAGATTTTTTATTACCTCACAAAGGGATTGACTACTCCAAGTGGGCAGTTGTAGCTTGTGATCAATTTACAAGTTCACCAGATTATTGGCAAGAACTCACGTCATACATTGAAGATGCACCTTCAACGTATCACATGATTCTTCCTGAAGCGTATTTAGAAACGATAAAGAAAGATACCATTAGCCACATTCAGCAGTCAATGAATGAGTATCTCAAAGATGGCATTTTGCAATCGATTGGTTCATCTTTTTTACTGATTGAAAGAGTAACGAATCTCAACGTGAGAAGACTTGGTCTCATGGTCGCTATTGATTTAGAAGCCTACGATTATAAAGAAGGATCAAAACCACTGATTAGAACAACAGAAAAAACGATTGTTGAACGTATACCACCAAGAGTTAAGATCAGAGAACATGCACCTTTAGAACTTTCTCATATTATGCTTTTAGTTAATGATCGAAAAAATCGTATCATCGAACGTCTTTATGAGAAAAAGGCAACGCTAAAAAAACGATATGACTTTGTATTAAACATGATGGGTGGACATATAAGAGGTTATCAAATCTTTGATACTGAACCCATCATTCAAGAATTTTATGACTTAATCGAAGATGAACATGATCCTATTTTATTTGTTGTTGGTGATGGTAATCACAGCCTTGCAACTGCAAAAGCACATTGGGAAAATGTAAAAAAAGAGTTACCTATCGAAAAACAAATCGATCATCCAGCCCGATTTGCGATGGTAGAAATCGTGAATATCTACGATTCAGGACTTGAGTTTGAAGGGATTCATCGCGTTTTATTCAATGCAGGACCTGATTTCTTAATCGATTTATTCCATGCGGTTGATAAAGATGTTGCTACCTGGGTTTACACCAAAGATTTAGGCAAAGAAGAATTCTTTATTCCAAGAAGTACTGCTGTAGCCTATGAACAAATCCAAGGGTTCATCGACCATTATTTAGAACATCATAAAGGCGTAACAATCGATTATATTCATGGCGAAGATGAACTCAAACGTATTTGTAATCAACATCCTAATGCGATTGGAATCGCGATGCCAACGTTAGCAAAAAAAGATTTATTCCCCTTTATACAAACCGGAAAAGTCTTACCTAGAAAATCATTTTCGATGGGTTCAGCAACTGCTAAACGTTATTACTTAGAAACACGAAGAATAAGATAAAAAAATAAGAAGGAGATATTACATGAAACGCATATACAATTTTTCAGCAGGACCAGCGATTTTACCTGAAGAAGTTTTACAAGAAGCAGCGAACGAAATGCTTGACTATGAAAACAGTGGGATGTCTGTGATGGAGATGAGTCATCGCTCAAAAATTTATCAAGCAATCATTGATGAAGCTGAAAAGGATTTAAGAGAACTACTTCATATTCCTACCAACTACAAAGTGCTCTTTTTACAAGGGGGAGCAACCCTACAATTTTCAATGGTTCCTATGAACTTGATGAAGAATGGAAAAGCAGATTATATTATCACAGGACAATGGGCTAAAAAGGCTGCAGAAGAAGCTGCTAAGTTTGGTCAAGTGAATATCGTTGCATCTTCTCAAGATAAGATGTTTTCATACATCCCTGATGTTTCTGACCTTGCTATCTCTGAAGATTCGGATTATGTCTATATGTGTGATAACAACACCATTTATGGAACAAAATATAAAGAACTTCCCAATACAAAAGGCAAAGTTTTAGTTAACGATGCGTCTTCAAGTTTCTTATCTGAACCGATGGATGTTACAAAATATGGTATTATCTTTGCTGGTGCCCAAAAAAATGTGGGACCTGCTGGTACTGTGATTGTAATCATTAGAGAAGATTTAATCAGAAATGACATTGATCTCAAAACTCCGATTATGTTACGCTATGACATTCATGCTGAAAATGGTTCGATGTATAATACACCACCAACTTATGGTATTTACTTATGCGGTAAAGTCTTTAAATGGTTAAAAAATAAGGGTGGTCTTGAAGCGATGCAAAAGACTAACATCGAAAAAGCGAATCTCTTATATGATTATCTTGATTCAAGTAAAATGTTTTTTGGAAACGTTGAAAAAAAATCGCGTTCACTCATGAATGTTACATTCAAATCAACATCACCAGAACTTGATGAAAAATTCATTAAAGAAGCAAAAGCACATGGTTTTGATAATTTAAAGGGTTATCGTACTGTAGGTGGTATGCGTGCATCCATCTATAATGCAATGCCTATTAAAGGTGTTCAAGCACTCGTTGATTTCATGAGAGAATTTGAAAGACAAAATGGGTGATGCTATGTATAAAATACATTGCTTAAATTCCATTTCTAAGGTAGGTTTAAAAACTTTACCGGAAAACTATCCATTAACAGATCAAATCGATGGCGCAACGGCAATTTTAGTGCGTAGCGCTGTGATGCATGAGTTAGAACTTCCCAAAAGTGTAAAAGTCGTTGCACGTGCAGGTGCTGGCGTCAATAATATACCGCTTGATCAATATGCTAAAAAAGGGATTGTTGTGTTCAACACGCCAGGAGCGAATGCAAATGCAGTCAAAGAATTAACTTTAGCAGGTATGCTACTTGCTTCACGGGATATTGTTGGAGGTATTTCATGGGTAAAAGATCATCAAGAAGATCCAGAAATCGCAAAATCTGTTGAAAAAGCAAAAGCACAATTTGGTGGAACCGAAATAAAAGGTAAAACAATTGGTATCATCGGACTAGGTGCAATCGGCATGGAACTTGCAAAATCATGTGTTGCACTCGGTATGAAAGTCGTTGGAACGAAACGTAATCTATCAACCATTGATCGCTTAGAAATGCCAGAAAATATGATTTTAGTCCAATCAAAAGATGAACTTTATCATCAAAGTGATTTCATCAGTCTAAACGTCCCACTTTCAAGTGATACGAAACATTTACTTAATGAACAAGCATTTAAACACATGAAAGATGGTGTCATTATTTTAAACTTTGCAAGAGATGCACTCGTTGATGATGATGCACTTAAGAATGCAATTGCGTCTAATAAAGTTAGAAGATACGTCACCGATTTTCCTAATGAGAAAACAGCGCAAATGGGTGGTGTCATCGCAATTCCTCATCTTGGAGCATCTACAGAAGAAGCTGAAGACAACTGTGCAGTGATGGCGATTAACCAAACGATGGATTACATTGAGAATGGTAATATCACACACTCAGTGAATTTTCCGGATGCAACCCTAGGTAAGAAAAAAGGTTTTAGAATCACATGTTTATGCGATAAGTCTATTGATTCTATGAAAATCATTGAGAAAATCAATCATTTAAAAATCAAACATTCTGTAATCGAATCAAATGCTAATTATAAAACAATGATTTATGAAACGGAAAAAGAAGTCGATGAAAAACTTCTCAATCAATTAACCGAAGTATCAGGTATCATTCATATGCATCAGTGCTAAACTTAAAAAACTGCGGTCTCATATTACCGCAGTTTTGCTTATTTTTGGTAAAACATCGTATAATAGAGGTAAGTTAATTTAAGGAGAAAACCATGAAACTCATTTTATTACCTAAAACACATCGTTCAAGACAAGCAGCTTATCTCATTTTAATAAGTTTAGTTTTTTTGATGCTTTTTTATACCGTAGATGAGTTTTTCTTACATGGAGAAGCTTCTGGATTCATGTGGATCGTCTTAAACATCATCGTCATCATCTCATGGTTATTTGCAGTATTTGGTACGATTGTTGGTATTATGTCCATTTATAAATATAAAGAGATGTCACTTTTACTCCTTGGACTACTCTTTATGGGGTTTACCTTTAGTATCTTTGGATTACTGGATTTATTTATACCTCAAGCTTAAACATCAGATGGACATCATGTCCATCTTTTTTTATCATTCAAGATTAAAAAAAAGACTTCCGAAGAAGTCTAGTAAGAAGCGATGGTACCGTCACATCTTTTTTCTGTGCCACCCACATAGATACCTGTTTGTGAATCTTTCATAATGATTTGACCTCTACCAAATGAACTCAAATTAGGTTCAATTTTGATTTCATGTCCTTTTTTAATAAGACCATTCATGATCGAAACATTAAAATCAGGTTCAACTAAAATCTTTTTCCCTTCCATCCACTGGAAACGTGGTGCATCCAGCGCTTGTTGGGGGTCCATACCAAAATCAATCATGTTCATCAGTACTTGTACATGACCTTGTGGCTGCATAAACCCACCCATGACGCCAAAGGGTCCAATGGCTGTTCTATTTTTCATTAAAAAGCCAGGAATAATCGTATGATAAGGTCTCTTATGCGGTTCTATAACATTAGATGATTTTGGATCTATGGAAAAATTATGTCCCCTGTTATGGAGTGCAATCCCTGTGTGAGGGATGACAATGCCAGAACCGAATCCCATATAATTTGATTGGATCATCGAAACCATGTTTCCTTCGCTATCAGCAACCGCTAAATACACAGTTCCAGAACCAAGAGGTTTACCTGCTTTGGGATCAACTGCTTTAACCTTAATCTCTTGACTACGCTTCCATGCGTATTGTTTTGATAGCATCGATTGAATCGATGTTGTCATCGTCTTCGGATCACTTACATAAGCTAGACCATCAGCAAATGCGAGTTTGATGGCTTCCATTTGCTTGTGATAGGTTGTAATCAGTTCTTTATCTTTAAACGTGAAATTTTCTAACATGTTTAATGCCATTAAAGCAACAATACCTTGACCGTTGGGTGGAAGTTCATAGACATCATAACCTCTATAGGTCACTTTAATTGGATCGACCCATTCAGGATTAAATGATTCTAAGTCCTCTTTTCGAATAAACCCACCATATTTTTTTGAGTATGCATCAATTTGATCTGCAATCTTACCTTTATAAAAAGAGTTACCTACGGTATCACCAATTTCTTCTAAGGTATTTGCATGGTCTTTTAAGAACCATAAATCCCCTGCTTTAGGTGCTTGAAGAGCTCTTGTGAACGTATCAAACCAGGGTGCATACATTTCATGCTTAAGCGCTTTTTGATAAATTTGATTCGCATTTTGCCAGTGGTGAGCAACGGTCTTTTGAACAACAAAACCGTTTCTAGCGTAATCGATAGCTGGTTTTAATGCATCTTTAAGTGAAAAATAACCAAAACGCTTGGATAATGCTGCCCATCCAGCAACTGCACCAGGTACAGTCACAGGTGTAAATCCAAAGCGTGGCATTTCTTTTAATCCAAGTTGATTCAGTGATTCAAGTGATAAGAGTTTTGGTGCATGTCCACTCGAATTAAGTCCATAAAGCTGATTTTTATACCAAACAATGGCAAAATTATCCCCACCAATCCCATTGGATGTGGGTTCAGTAACGGTTAAAGTGGCAGCAACTGCAATGGCTGCATCGATGGCATTTCCACCTCTTTTTAACACATCAAGACCTGCTTGTGCAGCTTGAGGTTCTGAGGTTGCGACCATGCCATGTTTAGCGTATACAATGTGGCGAATCGATTGATTGACTGTTTTTGTTTCCATATAATGTTTCACCTCTAATTTCATTTTACGCTATGCAAGAATGATAGTCAAATTGATAAAAAAGATGACAAGATTAATCCTCGTCATCTTTTTGCTTACGTGATTGAATAAAAAGTGTAATTAAAGCTGCAATAACTGAAAGTAATGTGAGAAAAACACCTAATACTGTATACATTACATCAGCAAAACTTCCTCCAGTCACTGTCACTGTTTGACCTAAAATAACCATCGTTATGCCAAGAGCAAGGAAAAGAATAGATGTAATCCAATAGCGTTTCTTTTGTTTAAGTATGAGATATAAACCGTAAATCAAAATCAATCCGGTAATGCTTAAAAATACGATTGTAAATGTGTTCATTGCATCCTCCTTTAAAATTGATTATAGTCGAAATGCTTTGTATGTCAAATGTTATAGCGTAAAATAGTAACGTATGTGCTCTTAGTTCGTCTAACCCACACTATTTTTGTTATAATAAAGTAAGAAGAGGTGTGCTATGAAAGTACTAACTTATCACAAAGATTCACCCATAACACAATATTTAATCCAAAAAGATCCCTTACTTAAAGATCTTTTTGCAAAAAAAGATGTTATCTATGTACGGGTATCTGATGACTATTTTGTATCACTTGTAGATACGATCATTGCACAGCAGTTATCAAGCAAAGTTGCTCAAGTGATTTCAAAAAGAGTTTTTGCATATTTTGATGAAGTGATTACACCTCAAAAAATAATGGATGCAACTGAAGAATCACTAAGACCACTCGGCTTATCTTTTCAAAAGATTAAGTATTTAAAAAGTTTAGCAGATTGTATCATTCAAGGTAAAGTTGATCTATCCAATTTAGAATCAAAATCAGACCAAGAAATCATCGATATGTTTATTCAAGTTAAGGGGATCGGTGTTTGGACAGCACAAATGTTTTTAATGTTTTCACTCGGTAGAGAAGATGTCTTTTCAGTCTTGGATTTAGGACTTCGTAATGCCGTCAAAAGAATCTATCAAAATCAAGAATTATCCCATCAAGAAATCGAACAACTTGCAGAAAACTGGGCTCCCTATCGTTCGGTCGTCTCACATTTTTTGTGGCATGCTTGGGATTCAGAATAAAGGAGACTACACATGAGCTATGATTTAATAATCACCATCTTTGGTGCAACCGGAGATTTGACATCTCGAAAACTCTTACCCGCACTATCAAGATTATATTCAGAAAAACAAATTCCTGAGAAAACAAAAATTATTACCTTAGGAAGAAGAGATTATGATACGGATAGCTATTTAAATGTGATGAATGATGCAGCAACCAAATCACTCGATTTAGAAGTGCTTAAGAGAATCACACATTACCATAAAATAGAAATCACTGAAGCAAATGAGTATCAAGCACTTGTTGACTTGATAAAGTCATGTAAACATGAAAAAACAAGAGAACTTTATTACTTAGCGATTGGACCAGAACTATTTAGTGTTGTTGCTAAAAACATGAATGCATCACAACTTGTTGAAAAACAAAATATCAATCAGTCCATTGTTTTTGAAAAACCGTTTGGTCATGATTTAAAGAGTGCAAAAGAAGTGAACGAACTCCTTTGGCGTTATTTTGACGAGAAACAAATCTATCGTATTGATCATTATCTTGGAAAAGAAATGATTCAAAATATCATGATGGTTCGCTTTGCTAACCGTATTTTTGAAGAAATTTGGCATAATCGTTCAATTAAAAACATTAAAATTATCGCCAAAGAAACGGATGGCATTTTAGGTAGAGCAGGTTATTATGACCAGTCTGGTGCACTTAAAGACATGGTGCAATCACATTTACTTCAAATGCTGAGTTTGATTGCGATGGAAGTTCCATTATCCTATCATTCTGAAGACGTAAAAAATGAAAAAGTTAAAGTGCTTGAACATTTAAAGCTAGATAAAGATTCAGTTATTTTTGGTCAATATCAAGGGTATTTAAAAGAGAAAAACATTCCTCAAGATTCATCGACAGATACCTTTGTATTCTTTAAAGCATTTGTTGAAACACCACGTTTCAAAGGTGTACCTTTTTATTTGATGACAGGTAAAAAATTAAACCAAAAAGAATCTTTAATCATCGTTGAGTTTGAAGAAACTTCAGAACAACGTAAATGGAATCTTCCATTATCGACAAATAAACTCTATATTAAAATAGCACCTCTCGATGGTGTTGGACTTGTCTTAAACTCCAAAGTTCCTGGACTTAGAGATGATGTTGAAGAAGTTGAACTTGAATACTGCATTGCTTGTCGTGCAGTCGGTAATATGTCTGAAGCTTATGAAAAGCTTTTAAAAGATATTACTGAACATCATAAAACGCTCTTTACCAGATGGGATGAAATTGAATTATCTTGGAAGTTTATTGATTCTGTCAAAGCTCATCAAGGAAAACCTGTGATTTACGAAAATTATGATGATTTAAAACCACTCATTCAATCAAAAACAGGAGAAATCATGCCATGAAAATATACGATGTATCAATGACGATATCGAAAGATATTCAAGTTTGGAAAAATAAAGAAGAAAAGAAGCCCAAATTTAAAGTTGCTTCTGACTTTTCAACGGGAACAACCTTTGAAACTGATGTTTATTTAAACTTACACACAGGAACTCATATGGATTTTCCACTTCATATGATTAAAGATGGCAAGACGTCGGATACACTCGATTTAAATAAATTAATTCGTGAAGTTAAAGTGTTTGATTTAACGCACGTAAAAGATGCGATTGATGAGAAAGATTTAGTGGATTTAAATATCAAAGAAAATGATTTTGTCTTATTTAAGACACGAAACTCTTTTGAAGATACGTTCAACTATAATTTTATTTATGTCAATGAATGTGCAGCAACATACCTTGCGAGTAAAAAAATTAAAGGTGTTGGCGTTGATTCACTCGGGATTGAACGTGATCAAAAAGGACATCCGACCCATCATGTTTTGATGGATCAAGATGTTATCATTATTGAAGGACTAAGACTTGGTAACGTACCAGAAGGGCAGTATCAGATGTATGCTCTACCGATTAAAATGAAATCTGTAGAAGCACTTTTATTATCTGTCATATTGACTGATTAACATGATTAGAAAAGCAACAATAAACGATATGACCGCAATTTGGGATTTACGTGTTCAAACAACACAACTTCTTAAAGAACGTGGCATTGATCAGTGGCAACATCAAAATCCAAGTTATGAAACATTTATTAAAGACATCAGTTTGGGTGAGTTTTATGTTTATGAAATGCATGACAAAATTATTGGAATGATTGCGATTAAAGGTGGGATTGAACATACCTATGATCAGATTTTTGATGGTCAATGGGGATTTGATCATGCTTATTTAACCATTCATAGACTAGCGATACATCGTTCATACTTAGGTCATCACATTGCAGATCAACTTCTTGATTTTGCTGATGATTTAGCCAAAAAGAATCAAGTTAATTACATCCGAATTGATACATATTTCACCAATAAATATGCCATCCGTCTTTTTGAAAGTCATGGTTATATCCTTCGTGGTTGGATTATGCTTGAGCCGGGTGAAGGTGATTTAAGAAGATTAGCATTTGATAAATGGGTAGGTTAATAAGATGAAAATATGGATTGATCCAACAAGTTTAAAAGAAGAGTACATCCATGAAATGATGAAACGATTAAGTCATTCTCATGTTACAACATCATTAGACCAAGCAAGTGATGCAGAAATCGCTGTGATGATGCCCCACAAAATAAACCAAACACTTTTAGATCAATTGAAAAATCTAAAATATATTAAACTTTTAACAGCAGGATATAACCAAGTTGATTTAACTGAACTTAAAAAAAGAGGCATACAATTACTTTACGCGAAAGATGTCTTTAGCATTCAAATAGCAGAAGATGTTATTTCAAAAATACTTTATATGAATCGTAGACTTGGTTTATATCATGAACACATGAAAGAACATCAGTGGCAGTTTGAGACTGTAACAAATGAAATATTTGGCTCTACAGTGGGAATCATTGGTGCTGGTTCTATTGGTGATGAAGTGGCAAAAAGATTGAAAGCATTTCAAACAAAAGTCATTGGGTATCGAAGAACAAAAGTAGAATCTTCTTTTTATGATGAAATGGTTCATGATCAAAAAGGGTTTGATTACTTAATAAGCACATCAGACATTCTCGTTATTTCAATCCCATTAACCAAAGATACATACCACCTAATTAATGAAAAAGTATTCAACAAAATGAAACCAAATACACTCATTGTTAATGTTGCTCGAGGTGAAATTATCGATCAAGAAGCACTCATCGTTGCTCTTCAAAAGAAAATGATTCGTGGTGCTGCACTTGATGTGACAACACCAGAACCACTTCCTAAAGATCATCCGCTTTGGAACCAATCCAATGTATTCATCACCCCACATCAAGCGTCTGCATCGCCATACATGCATCAGCGTATGATTGATGAAGCAGTTGATACTATCAACTGTATTCTCGATGGGAAACCTTTAGATAATCTTGTTCACATTTAGCCTATGATAAATCATAGGTTTTTTTTATCAGCAAATCGTTTACATCCTCTTTACTCTTGACATCCCCTTTTTTTGTGATAGAATAAACACAGGCATATATTTTGAATTTCAAAACATTTGAACGCCAAACACAAAAGGAGTGATGCTCCAAACATTGGAATGGTCATGTAAAGTTTAAACGCATTAACTATTTTTTTTGAATCACATTTAAACACGCATGGTCATTTGTGTAATACCCATCTTAAGTCTGATGAGACGCAGCATCTTGCATGTCATCTTTAACATCAACTTTTGATGATTGATCGAGATTTAACAAATTTGAAAAGCGAAATGGTAACTATATATGACAATCAAAGAAATTCAAAGTATTATCAAGGACTTTGAGAGTTCTACTTTAATGACGTTAGAACTCGAAATGGAAGGGTTCAAACTCAGATTATCTAAAAATAAAACAACTGAAATACAAAATGCTCAACCCGTTAAAGAAGAAGCTCAACAAACTATTCAAACGACACAAAAACCAATTCAACTCAATCCACAAAATGTGATTAAATCACCACTCGTAGGTACTTTTTATGCTGCATCAACACCGAACGGAAAACCTTTCGTTGAAGCTGGCAGTCATGTGAAAAAAGGCCAAGTCGTCTGCATCATTGAAGCGATGAAAATTATGAATGAAATCACCTCTCCTTATGATGGTGTGATCAAAGAAGTTCTCGCTAAAAACGGTGATGTCATCGGCTTCAATCAAGTATTGATGCGCCTGGGTGATGGCAATGAAAAATAAAATCTTAATCGCAAACCGTGGCGAGATCGCAGTCCGTATCATCAGAGCTTGTAAAGAACTCGGCATTGAAACGGTTGCAGTCTATTCTGAGGCTGATGAAACGTCGCTTCATGTCAAACTCGCAGATGAAGCGATTTGTATCGGTGGTGCACGTAGTAAAGAAAGCTATTTAAACATGAACAGCGTTTTATCTGCTGCAATCTCAACCGGGTGTAATGCAATTCATCCAGGTTATGGGTTTTTATCGGAAAATGCAGCTTTTGTTGAAATGGTTGAACGATGTAATATGGTTTTTATTGGACCATCTTCAAAGACAATTGCTCAAATTGGAGATAAAGCATCTGCAAGAGCGATTGCAAAGGCTACGGGTGTTCCCATTGTAGAAGGTAGCGATGGTGTCGTTGAAAACGCCCAAGAAGGGTTAAAAATAGCTAAACATATTGGATATCCTGTGATGATGAAAGCCTCAAGTGGTGGCGGTGGACGCGGGATTAGTATTGTACGCTCTGATGAAGAATTTATGAGCGCTTTTGAGCGTACCTCATTAGAAGCTGAGACGAGTTTCGGTGATAAATCACTTTATATTGAAAAATTTATCGAATCTCCAAGACATATTGAAATTCAAATTATGGCAGACTCTAAAGGCAATATCGTTCATCTTTTTGAACGTGATTGCTCGATGCAAAGAAGAAACCAAAAAATGATTGAAGAAACACCTTCACCCATTTTAAATGATCTTTTAAGAAGAAAAATAGGAATGGCAGCGATTAAACTTGCCAAAGCTATCAACTATGTTAATGCAGGGACTATGGAATTTTTAGTGGATCCCAAAGGTAACTTTTACTTTATTGAAATGAACACCCGTATTCAAGTTGAACACCCCATTACAGAAATGATTACAGGTGTAGACTTAGTCAAAGAGCAAATTAAAGTTGCCTATGGCAAAGAACTTTCATTTAAACAACGTGATTTAAAAATTAATGGTCATTCCATCGAATGCAGAATTAATGCAGAACACGCGATGAAAGGATTTATCCCAACACCCGGAAAAATAACAAACATTTTATTTCCTGGAGGAATTGGTATCAGAATTGATACCCATATTTATCCAGGATACGAAGTACCACCTTTTTATGATTCAATGATTGCTAAACTCATCGTGCATGCACCAACGAGAAGAGAAGCCATTAAAAAAATGAGAGTTGCTCTTGAACAGTTCGTTGTTGAAGGCATTCATACGAATATTGAATATCAATACTTAATCATGCATAATCCTGATTTTATTAAAGGACAATACGATACAGGTTTTATTGCACGGTTTAACGCACTTGTGGAGAGTGAAAATCGTGAATGATTTTTTAACAGAACGCAAGAAAAAGTTAGAAGATTTTAAGCGTAACGTTCGTAAAAAAGCAACCAATGCGTCACCTATTGATATCCCAGATGGCATTTTTGTTAAATGTGATCAATGTGGTGCAGCAATCTATGAAAAAACGCTTGAAACCAACCACCAAATTTGTCCTTATTGTGATTTTCATTTCCGTATGGGTGCTCAAAAGAGACTCAATTTAACTGTTGATGAAGATTCATTTGAAGAACTCGATGCACATCTTCATTCAGCTAATCCCTTGGAAATGCCCGATTATGAAGAAAAATTAAATATCGGTAAGAAACTTTCGGGAATGGAAGATGCTTTTCTTGCTGGAACAGCAACGATTGTCAAAATCAAAGTAGCAATCGGTATTTTAGATAGTAATTTTATGATGGGATCTATGGGAAGTGTCGTTGGTGAAAAAGTGACAAGACTCATTGAACATGCGACCAAAGAAAAATTACCACTCATCATTTTTTCTGCATCTGGTGGTGCGCGTATGCAAGAGGGTATTTTATCACTTATGCAGATGGCTAAAACCAGTGGTGCTCTTCATTATTTTGATGAAAAAGGCTTACTTTATATCAGCGTGTTAACTAACCCGACAACGGGTGGGGTTGCTGCTAGTTTTGCAACTTTAGGTGATATCAATATCGCTGAGCATTCCTCACTGATTGGCTTTGCTGGAGCGAGAGTCATTAAACAAACGATACGCCAGGACCTTCCAGAAGGTTTCCAAACCGATAAATTTCAATTAGACCATGGTATGGTTGATCTTGTTGTTCATCGAAAAGACATGCGAAAAACACTTTATAAACTTTTACAACTGCATCAGATGAGAGAGGATGACTAAAATGGAACTTACAGCATGGGAAAAAGTCAAGCTTGCTAGACATCCTAAACGACCAACCTCAATCAAAGTGATTAAAGAGATCTGTCCGGATTTCGTCGAACTTCACGGTGATCGTTTATTTTCTGATGATCATGCCATCATCGGTGGGATAGCTACACTTAATGGTCAATCCGTGACCATTATTGCTGAGGAAAAAGGTGTTTCTACTGAAGAAAAAATTAAACATAATTTCGGTATGCCTCATCCTGAGGGTTACCGAAAAGCATTACGTTTAATGAAACAAGCTGAAAAATTTAAACGTCCGATTATCTGTATCATTGATACACCAGGTGCATATCCTGGAATTGGTGCAGAAGAAAGAGGACAAGCGTCTGCGATTGCAACTAACCTTAGAGAAATGATGGGATTGAAAACACCAATCATTGTCGTTGTCTTATCTGAAGGTGGTTCTGGTGGCGCACTTGCCATTGGTGTTGGAGATCACATCATGATGTTTGAAAATAGCGTCTATGCGATTTTATCACCAGAAGGCTTTGCCTCAATCATTTATAAAGATAGTCAAAAAGCTGATGTTGCAGCACAACTCATGAAATTAACCGCAAGCGATCTTGCGTCATTTAACGTTATCGATCAAATCATTTTAGAACATGAAGGTTTACACATCGATCCAGATTTTGGTATGCAAGAACTTAAAAAAGCACTTGTTATTCAACTTAAAAAATTAAAAAAAATGAGTATATCTCGTTTACTTGATGAACGTTACCAAAAATTTAGACGCATGGGTACTTTCTTAGAAAAAGGAGAACATCATGAATCATCAACCTAAAATAAAAATCATTTCCAGTGGGAAATATGTTCCACCTGGATTAATTACAAACGAAGACTTAGAAAAACTTGTTGAAACCTCAGATGAATGGATTACAACGCGTACAGGCATTAAGACACGTCATAAAGCTGATGGTGAACTCACGAGTTCAATGGCTGTTAAAGCAGCGCTAAACGCGATTAATCGCGTTAATTACGATGTAAATAAAATTGATCTCATTATTATGGCAACCATCACGGGAGATCAAATGACACCATCAACAGCAAATTTTATTCAAGCTTCATTAGGTTTAAATCATGAAGTGATGAGTTTTGATATTAATGCTGCATGTACAGGATTTGTGTACGGATTAGAAATTGCAGCAAATATGCTTCATAGTGGACGTTTTAGAGCTGCACTGATCATTGGTGGCGAAACGTTAACCAAGATTGTTGATTATACAGATCGAAACACGTGTGTGTTATTCGGCGATGGTGCGGGTGCGATGATTATTGAACCTGCATTCTCTGAACACCATAACGCCTATTTCTTTAATGCTGCGAGAGGGGATACCGCAGGCAGTTTAACCGTGGTTAATAAAATTAAAATGGATGGAAAAAAAGTGTATCAATTTGCAGTGGATGCGATGGAACAAGCCATTAACCGTGTTTTAACGGATGCATCTTTAGATATTTCTGATATCGATATGATTATTCCCCATCAAGCAAATGAACGTATTATTCAATCAGTTGCAAAATCGATGAATATCTCGATAGATAAATTTATGATTAATTTAAGTGAATACGGAAATACCTCAGCAGCAAGCATTCCGATGACCATCTCTGATTATGTTGATCAACAAGGTTTACGTGGACAAAAGATCTTACTGGTTGGTTTCGGTGGTGGCTTTACATGGGGTAGTGCCATCTTACAACTTTAGGTGATGTTATGAAAAAACTCGCACTCGTTTTTGCTGGTCAAGGAAGCCAATATATTGGTATGGGATTAGATTTTATTGACATCAATCCTTCTTTAAAAACCTTAATGGCTAAAGCTGATCAAACTTTAGGTTATCAAACAAAAGAAGTTATTCAAAGTGAAGATGGTAGAATCAATCAAACGAAGTTTACCCAACCACTTGTTTTCTTAAGCACACTCTTTGCCTATGAAACACTTAAAACGCTAAAAGTTAAACCTGAAGCGGTTTTAGGCTTTAGTTTAGGTGAATATGCAGCATTTTATGCTGCTGGGCTATTTTCATTTGACCAACTTCTTGATATAGTAAAAGTACGTGCAACGTTAATGGATGAACAAAGTAAGAAGAATCCAGGTCAAATGGCAGCCATTTTAGGTTTATCCTCACATGATATTGACATGATGTGTCATGAATTAGGTGATGGCATTTATCCTGCTAATTACAATTCACCTGTACAAACGGTGATTAGTGGTTATGAAGATAAGATTGATTTAGCCATTTTAAAAGCTAAGGAATTAGGTGCAAAACGTGCGATGAAGCTTAACGTTTCAGGTGCATTTCATTCACCACTGATGAAAGATGCTGCACTCTTGTTTAAAGATTATATTGATCCAATCGATGCCTTAAAAGCAATTTACCCTGTTTATTTAAATACAACAGGAAAAGTACTTATTAAAGATCAACTCAAAAATGAAATGGTGAAACAAATCTATTCACCTGTTCGATTTGTTGATGCAATCATGAATATGAAAAATCAAGGATTTACCCATTTTCTAGAAATTGGACCTGGTACAGTCTTATCGGGTTTAATCAAAAAAATTGATTCGGATTTAGATGTTTTTCATCTTGAAAAAGCATCTGATCTTGATGAAGTGAAAGGATGGTTAGAAAACCATGGATTTATCGAATAAAATTGCCCTGGTTACCGGGGGAGCATCAGGCATTGGACGTACGATATCTCTTGAGCTTGCAAAAAGAGGTGCTACAGTCGTCGTTAATTACAATCGCAGTAGAGATGCTGCTGATTCACTAATTAAAGAGATTGAAGCGATGCATGGTCAAGCTCTAGCTATTCAAGCAGATGTTTCAAAGTATGAAGATGCTGGTAGACTTATTGAAACGATTATCAGTCAATATGGGACACTCAACATTGTTGTTAATAATGCAGGGATCACGGATGATGCACTCATTTTAAGAATGTCAGAAGAACAGTTCAGTAGAGTTATTGATACGAATCTAAAAGGTGTTTGGAATGTCAGTAAACATAGTGCCAAAGTCTTACTTAAATCAGGCTATGGCCGTCTGATCAATATTTCATCCATCTCTGGTGTCTTAGGAAACGCAGGTCAATCCAATTACTCCGCTGCAAAAGCAGGTGTCATTGGTATGACAAAAGCACTCGCAAGAGAATTTGCAGGTCGCAATGTGACCGTAAATGCAATCGCTCCAGGTTTCATTGAAACCGAAATGACGAAGAAATTACCTGAAGATGCTGTAAAAGCATGGGCAAATCAAATTCCATTAAAGAGATTTGGTCAACCCGAAGATGTTGCATATGCAGTTGTCTTTTTAGCAAGCGAACAAGCAAGTTATATTACCGGCCACACCTTAGAGGTTGATGGCGGTTTAGTGATGTAGGTGAACTATGAAAAGAAGAGTTGTTGTGACCGGAATGGGACTTGTCAGTCCTGTTGGAAATACGGTCGAAGAATCATTTAAACATTTAGTTGAAGGAAAAAATGGGATTGATTTTATCACCCTTTTTGATGCAAGTCAAGATAAGGTCAAAATTGCAGGTGAAGTTAAAAACCTTAATTTTGAAGATTTCTTAGATAAAAAAGAAATCCGTAGAGCAGATCGCGTCACCAATTTGGCACTTGTTGCTTGCATTGAAGCCATTAATCAATCCAAGTTTATGGAAAACACATATGATCCATATCGGGTGGGCACGTTTGTTGGTAGCGGTATTGGTGGATTAAATACCATTTATGAAGAAGTTAAGACATCAGTTGAACGTGGACAAGACCGGATATCACCATTCTTTATTCCCAATGCAATCATCAACTTAATCGGTGCTAAAATTGGTATTAAATATCAAGCTAAAGGCCCTAACTTACCTCAAGTGACTGCATGCTCAGCAGCAACCAACTCGATTGGTGAAGCATTTAGATACATTCGTGATGGTTATTTAGATGCTGTCATTACAGGCGGAGCTGAATCTCCGATTAACCCCATTGGGGTGGGTGGATTTTCAAGTTTAAAAGCACTCAATTTCTCAAATGACCCAGAAATCGCTTCTGTTCCTTTTGATTCAAGAAGAACAGGATTCGTTATTGCTGAAGGCGCTGGTATTTTAATTTTAGAAAGTTATGAACATGCTATTAAACGTGGTGCACCTATTTTAGCTGAAATGGTGGGTTATGGTACGACTTCAGATGCATTCCATATGACTGCACCAGATGATGAAGCATCGGGCATTACTGCATGTCTTAAACTTGCATTAGATGATGCAAAGATTAAACCAGAGCAATTAGGCTATATTAACGCACACGGCACATCGACAGTGCTTAACGATAAACTCGAAACATTAGGATTTAAAAAAGCATTTGGTGATGCTGCTTATGGCATTAACATTAGCTCAACCAAATCCATGACTGGTCATGCACTTGGTGCAGCTGGTGCTATAGAAACGATTGCTGTCATTAAAGCGCTTGAAACGGGATTAATTCCACCGACCATTCATTTAAATCAACCCGATCCTGAATGTGACTTAAATTATACACCGAATCATTTTGTTAAACGCGATATGGAATATGCGATGAACGTGAACATTGGTTTTGGTGGTCAAAATGCAGCGATCATCTTTAAGAAGGTGAACTCATGAGACTAACTCAAGACGAGATTAAAGCCATTATTCCGCATCGTGATCCTTTCTTGTTTATCGATGAAATGATAGAACTTGAAAGTCTTCATAAAGGGGTTGGAATTAAATATGTCAAACCTGAAGAACCTTTCTTTCAAGGTCATTTTCCAGGTAAACCAGTGATGCCAGGTGTTTTAATCATTGAATCACTCGCTCAAGTTGGCGCAGTAATCTTATTATCACATCCTGATTATGCGGGTAAAATCGCTTATTTTACAGGAATATCAAATGCGAAATTTAGAAAAAGTGTTTTACCAGGAGACATGTTAGAACTTCATTGTGAACTAACTAAAATCAGACGTGGATTTGGTTTTGGTACTGCAAAAGCTTTTGTTAATGGAGAACTAGCATGTGAGACTGATATTTCATTTGCTGTAGGAAATTAAATGATAAGTTATACGTTATTAGAATTTGATGAACTGCAATCAACGAGTGATTTTCTTAAAGAAAATCATTCGTATTTTCCTCATATGACGATCATTCGTGCTAATTATCAGACGAAGGGTAGAGGTCAATTTGAGCGTACATGGTCATCAAATAAAAATGAAAACTTACTCTTCTCCATCCTATTAAAAAATGTAAAAATCAATCAATCAGGTAAACTTAAACAATGGATTATGGAAGGCTTAATCACTTTCTTTCAGTCTCAAGGCATTTTACCAGAGTTCAAAGAACCCAATGATCTTTATGTTGGAGAAAACAAGTTAGCAGGGATCTTAATTGAATCGTTATCCTTAGAAGATACGTTTGATGTTGTTGTTATTGGTATCGGATTAAATATTAATCAAACAGTGTTTGATGGCTTAAAAGCATGTTCACTCGCAACTTTGACAAAACATAGATATGATTTACATCATCTTTTTAAAGATGTTATCGAAACATTACTTAAAACATACCAACATTATCTAAATGTTTAAAACATCGTTTATTTAATTTGGTAAAATAGATTTAATTAGGGAGGGGTTTCATGAAAAAGAGAAATATGTCGTTTTTAGTGATTGGCATCATTTACGTATTATCTTTTCTTTGGGGATACTTAGCATTTATGTATGTTGATACGTTACCAGCAATTTATCGTTTTTTGATTGGTGATGTGGTTGCTACCTTATGGATTTATATATGCTCCATGATCTTAAAGAATGCGAGTTTATATGACCCTTATTGGAGTGTTATTCCACCTTTTATATTGATAGGTGCTGCGCTTTATTATCAGTCATTCGGGTTTGCAGTTATTATGATGATTGTTGCGCTTTCCATTTGGGCGATTAGACTCACCTACAACTGGGCAAGTTTATGGCATGGTTTTACAGAAATGGATTGGCGTTATCAAGCTATGAAAGAAAAAGCACCTAAACTTTATTTTTTAACAAATCTTTTTGGCATTCAACTTTTTCCAACAGCTATCGTTTTTGCACAACTTGCAGCTGCAATCTTTTTTATTGAACTTAACCCAAGTGCAAACTTACTCACATGGGGTGGTGCACTCATGATCTTATGTGCAGCATTGATTCAGTTTATTGCAGATGAGCAGATGAAAAAGTTTAAAGAAAGAACAAAAGGCGAAAGAAAATGCATTGAAGAAGGGCTATGGAAATATTCAAGACATCCCAATTATTTTGGTGAAGTGACCGTTTGGTGGGGATTATACATGATGTATTTTTCCATCTTTGGTTTTGATCTCATGATGATTTCACCCATCATGATGACTTCATTATTCTTATTCATCAGTATTCCTTGGATGGAAAAAAAGATTTTAATGACACGTCCAGAATATCGATCCTATCAAAAACGTGTTTCCATGCTTATTCCATTCTTTAGAAAAGAAGAAGAACAAAGTCCATCTATTAAGCATGCTTGACAGATAGTGACTTTGTGATATCATAGAAGAGGGAATGAACGTCTCCCTTAGTCAACCATGACTAAAACCGCAACATGCTAATGACTTCTACAACACGTGTTGTAGAGTCTTTTTTTTAGAGGTGAACTATGCTATTATCGATTGCTTTAATTGTTTTACTCAGTTTAATGCTTGCAAAACTATGTCAACTCATCAAACTACCTTCCATCATTGGTATGCTTTTTGCTGGTATTCTTCTTGGTCCATTTGTCTTTAATCTGATTGATGGATCGATATTAGATGTATCCAGTGAGTTAAGACAAATTGCTTTAATCGTCATCTTAATTCGAGCAGGTCTTTCTTTAAAGCTTGAAGATATCAAAAAGATGGGGTGGCCAGCACTCTTTTTAGCTTTTGTACCTGCTACCTTTGAAATCATTGGAGTGGTCGTACTTGCATCACTCTTATTTGGTTTAACGTTAATTGAGGCTGCACTCCTAGGTAGTATTTTAGCAGCTGTATCACCTGCTGTTGTTGTACCTCGGATGATTAAACTCATGGAATCAGGATATGGGTATAAAAAAAGAATTCCTCATCTTGTTTTGTCTGGTGCATCCTTAGATGATATCTATGTCATTATTCTATTCACAAGTTTTCTGCAATCGTTTATGCAGCATGATGTATCACTTGATCTCTTGTTGCAAATTCCAACATCGATACTTTTAGGTATTGGACTCGGAATAGGTGCAGGTTATGTTTCAGTTAAGTTTTTTAAAATTTTTCATATGCGAGATACCGTTAAAGTCCTAATTATGTTTTCGATTGGCTTTTTATTTATTGTCTTAGAACAAACCATTCAATCCTATATCATGGTCAGTGGGTTACTCGCAGTCATGACTTTAGGTGGCATGATCCACCATCAATATCCTCTTTTAGCAAAAAGATTGGTTTCTAAATTCGAAAAAATATGGGTTATTGCAGAAATGATGCTCTTCGTTTTAGTTGGGGCAGCTGTTGATATAACCGTTATCCCATCCATTGGATTTAAAGCCATACTCCTTATTTTAGGTGCACTCATCTTTAGAATCGTTGGTGTTTGGTTCTCTCTTCTTAAAACAAAGTTATCATTTAAAGAAAAATTATTCATAAGTATCGCCTACATCCCTAAAGCAACCGTTCAAGCAGCGATTGGTGCGATACCTTTGTCCTTAGGAATTGAGTCGGGATATCTGATGTTAACCATTGCTGTATTAGCTATTTTAATCACTGCACCTTTAGGTGCGTTAGGTATTGATCTTACATATAAGCATTTACTCACGCAGGAAAATGAACATTTAGGTGTATAATAATGCCTAAAGGTGAGGTTTTACATAAAAATGCGTGCCTTTTATGATAATTAGTGATAAAATAACAAAGGTGTTTCACGACTTGATGAATGAGGTGAAATGATGAAACGCAATAAATTTATTGTTATTGGATGTGGACGTTTAGGTGCAAATATCGCAACCAAGATGTCTGAAATGGGCGAAGATGTGATCATCATCGACTCAACTGAAGATGCGTTTAGAAAATTGCAAGATTCTTTTTCAGGCTATGAAATGGTTGGAGATGCAACCGATTTAGCAGTATTAGAGAATGCATATATTAAACATGCAAAATCTGTTATTATAACAACGGATAGCGATAATACGAATATTTATCTATCGCATATTTGTTATTACGTTTATAACGTACCCAAGATTTTCGTTCGCTTATCAGATACTGAAAAAGGACGCTTATTAGAAGGAACATACATTAAAGCAATCTATCCTTTCACTTTATCTTTAGGTGAATTTATGGATCTCTATGAGGAGGGTGACATTTAATGAAAGTTGTCATTACAGGTGGCAAGCACGAAGCAGACTTTATCGTGAAAATGCTTAAAGAAGAACACCACCAACTCATTGTGATCAACAATGATCGAACATTTGCAGAATATATTAGTACAAATAACGATATCGCAGTTTTTCCAGGAGATCCAACAAAAGCGTATACATTATCTGATGCCGAATGTCAGAATGCGGACGTTCTTTTAGCTTTAGCAGATAATGATACCGATAACTATATCGCATGCATTACAGCAAAACGTTTATTCAATATCAAGCGAACAGTTGCTAAAGTTAGAAATCCTAAAAACGTTGAACTTTTTAAAAAATTAGGCATTGATTCCGTGATTTCATCAACTTATTTAATGGCTCAAACAATTCTGAATGAATCTTCTGTTGAAAATATTATTAAGACACTTTCCATTGAAGATGAAAAGATTGTGATGATTGAAATTGGTGTTGAAGAGGACTATCAACTGGTCAATCAACGTATCATGGATATACCTTTCCCAAGAAACATTAACATTAGCTGTATATTTAGAGATCCACACGTCATCATTCCTAAAGGGGATACCCGCATCAAAGATGGCGATAAATTAATCATCATCTCAACACCCACAGAAAAAGAAGAAATCATCGACTTTATTCAGAAAAAGAGATAAATTATGGATAAAAAATCACTTAAGGGATACCCTCTTATATTAAGTTATCTTGGACTATTTTCCATCTTAATTGGTATCATCATGCTGATCCCGCTCACTGTGGTGATTTTTTATCATAGTGAAATTGATCAAATCAAATATTTCTTGCCACCCGCTGCAGTTTTAATCCTTTTTGGATTGTTATCTAAGTTTTTATTTAGAGATTATGAAAAAGAAAGATTAGAAAGACATCAAGACGCAGTATTAGTCGTTTTATTATGGATTTTAGCCATTTTCGCATCAGCAGTTCCGTTTATGCTCACAGGAACTTATAATCTCGCACAAGCTGTGTTTGAGACCTCTTCAGGCTATTCAACAACGGGTTTAACGGTTGTTGATGTAACACAAGCATCAAAAGTATTCTTGTTTTACCGAAGTGTCTTACAGTTTGTTGGTGGTGCAGGTCTTGTCTTAGTTTTAACAGCGACTATTTCAGATAAATTTGGTATGCGCATGTATAACGCAGAAGGTCATGGCGATAAACTTATGCCTAACTTAATTCGTTCAGGGCGTTATATCTTATTAATTTACCTAGGAATCGTAACGATTGGAGCTATTTTATATATCATATTTGGTATGCATCCATTTGATGCGATCAACCATTCAATTTGTGCGGTTGCTACGGGAGGTTTCTCAACAAAACCTGAAAGTATTGGATTTTATCAAAATACATATATAGAAGTCATCACCATTGGTTTAATGATTGCGGGAGGTACAAACTTCTTTGTACACTTACTTGTGATCACAGGAAAATGGAAGAGTGCATTAAAACATATTGAAACAAAATCATTTTTCATTATTACATTCATTGCTGTCATCTTTTCTACATTATCCTTAATTAGTTACTATAATCAATCATTTCTACAAGCATTAAGAGTTGGCGCTTTTCATTTCATTTCAGCGATTACAGGAACTGGTTATCAAATTATTCCATCGTTTACGGCACTACCTGCCTTTTTCTATGGTTTACTGATTATTGGTATGATTTTAGGAGCTGGCGTTGGTTCAACATGTGGTGGGATTAAACAATATCGTGTTGGTCTTGGTATTAAGTCTTTATATTGGAGTTTTTCCGATAAGATCGCACATAAAAATGTCATCAAAAAACATTTTATCAATAAGCTGGGTAATAAAATGATTGTTGATGATGAAGACATTGCAGATAATTATTCATTTATCTTACTTTACTTAATCTTCTTGATGGTAGGTACCTTGATCTTTAGTTTAGTCAGTCAAGCTCCGATGCAAGATTCACTGTTTGAATTTGCATCTGTTTTAGGGACTGTTGGACTATCTGCAGGGATCACAGGATATAACGCGCACCCTATCATTTTATGGACATCATCAGCAGGTATGTTTTTAGGTAGACTCGAATTTTATGTCTTCTTTATCGCGATTGCGAAACTCTTCTTAGATACAAAACGCGGATTTAAACATCATAAAAAAGCTTAAACGACATGTTATGCTTCGGTATACATGTTTTTTTTATTTTCTAGCTTATATACGTGTTAAAATATAAGAAGAAATGCAACATATCCGTCTAGAGTGCATGATATCTTAAATCACTTGATGATGGTCTATGGTCATACTATACTGTAGATAGGAGGAACTCCTGATGACAAAAATCATTTGGAATCGTGAGGACTTTGAGAAAATCAAAGACGAGATTACTTCTCAGTTTAACTTAAGTATCACGACAGATCCAAATGAAGTACCCGAGCACAAGATTGGTCTTATGCTGAACGATGAAAATGTTGAAAGTTTAAAAGCCTTGGTTGAATCACTGATGTTAAAAGCATACCAACTTTTATTTCCAACACCTGATGGTTATATTCAAGTTCAAGCAAAACAGATTATGTATCTTGAAGCGTTTGGTGATGATATTTACATGCATCTTGATCAAGGTGCAAGTGAACTGATCAGACAACCGCTATATCAACTAGAAGAGATGCTCAAGCCTTACCACTTTATTCGTATTGGAAAATCGTTCATTGTCAATATTACTAAAATCAGATACATCAGAACATCTTTTAATGCCAAATTGGATTTAGAGCTCATCTCAGGTACTCACTTAGAGGTTTCACGTTCCTTCGTCAAAGATTTCAAGCGTGCATTAGGCATACTTAAAAAGGAGGATTAGTTATGACCGTACTAGGATGGATCGTATTAGGGTTAGCAAGTCTAGTTACACTTTATTTTAGCTTTCAATTAATTTCAGATGTTATCTTAAACCAAAAATTGAAACAATATCAAAAAAATGTCGGTGAAGCTGTTGTTAAACCAAGAGCTTTATTTTGGTTTAAACGTTCTTATGGTGCATTGATTTCAGGGATGTTTGTTTTAGCAACCGTGTTTTCTCAAGCATTCAGTTTACCAACGATGTTAGGAGACCGAGAACTAATTCATGCTAAAGCATTAACTGGTGAAGAAGAGTTAAGAGCTTTACTCAGTTCACAACAAACCAATTATGGTGGTTTTTGGAGAGATGGTATTAGTTTTGAAGAAGCTGTCGATAATATGGCACCTGGTGATATTGAAACGACAGGTGATGCAGAACGTGATTATATTGGAACTAACAACCAAATTGAAGGTGTAGAAGAAGCAGACATTATTAAAACCGATGGTGATTATATCTATTACGCATCACGCTATCAAAATCAAGTTAGAATTTTTTATATTGGTAGTGGTGGTGTTGCAAGTCTTGTTGAAACACTCGATTTAGGTGATGTCTACACAGATTCCATTTTCTTAACAGAAGACTATTTAGTAGTGATCGGTTATAACTATACCATGATGCCTTATGCATATGATATGGCAGTTGATGTGGTTGGTTGGAGATATCCTGCTTATACGGGATCAGTTATTGTCTATGATCGTGAAACTCTAGATATCGCATATCAATTACAAACTGATTCAAACTTTTATCAATACCGTTTGATTGGTGATGCATTATTTCTTATTTCGAATAAGTATTTAGGTGATGAAGATCCAAGACCTGAATTCTTAGAAACAGATGAAGAAGGTACACAAACCGTTTCTCATCTTAATTACAGTGACATCTATTATTTCGATGATGTTCCAGCATACGGTATGACCGTATTTACGGGCATTTCATTAGGTTCATTTGATGTATCAAGTCAAGCTTTCTTAGGTTATGTTCATCAAATTTATGCCGATGAAGATAATCTGTATACCGCATTTCAATATTACGATGATACAAACTTTATTGAAGGTATCTTAGGATATACGACAAAAACACAAATTTTAAAATTTGATATTAATGTCGAAAACGCAACGTTAGATTATGTCGGTCAAGGTGTCGTTTATGGTTATATTCAAGATCAATATTGGATGGATGAATATCAAGACCATTTACGCGTTGTTACAACCGATTGGAATCCTATTCAAAATAGATTATATGTCTTAAAAGAAAGTGAAACAACGGATGATTTAGTCATCGTGGGTTCAATTGTTGAAGGTTTAGGTAAACCGAATGAACGTGTGTTCTCAGTTGATTTCCAAGGCGATAAAGGTTATGTTGTCACTTTTGAACAAACAGACCCTCGTTATATGATTGATTTATCAGATCCAACAAAACCTTACATCGTATCAGCTATGGAACGTCCAGGTTTCTCAACATATCTTCATATTTGGAATGAAACAGGAACACAAGTCATTGGATTTGGTTTTACCGCAGATAGTAATGGCCGTGTTACCGGTATGGAAATCGTTGCAGCTGATGATACATTGGGTATTGAAGATAGTTATCAACTACTTAACCAAGACCAAGAAGGTTTATGGCATTATTCCTATTCAGAAGCTTCTTACAATCCAAAAGCTTTAATGATCTCACCTAAACATGGTATTGTTGCATTTCCTGTGATGTCTTGGAGTTATCAATATGTAAATGGTCCAGAAGGTTATGAATATACATATACGTATCAAAGCCAATATTTAGTTTTCTACATTGACTTTACACAAGAAAATCCAGAAGATATTATATCTGAACCAATTGTCATTGATCATCCATCTTCTGAATATTATTTCAACGTCGATCGTGGTGTTTACATAAGCGAAACAGGTGATCAAGGATTTGAAATGATTTACACATTCTCTAACTTAGGCATGATTAGTTATGATTTAGAAACAAGACAAATTGTGCAAACGATTACATTCGAACTTCCAGAGTGGATGAAGTAGTCCAAATCAAGCCGGCAACGGCTTTTTTTGTGTTATAATGCCTTTGTGAGGTGAAAAGATGAACTACCAAGTTGAATTATTGATAGATGCACCTTTTGAAAAAGTAGCAACACTTTATGTTGATTTAAACCTTATGCCTATATGGGAAATTGGATTAAAATCAATTGAACATACTGAAAAGCATCTTTTTGAAACGAATTCAAAAGGGATTTTTCATTTTGAATTTGGTGAGCATAAAATGCCGATGAAAGTGAGTGTTGAAAAAAACGATTTACCTTATCAAATCATTCAAATCTTTGAAGTGCCTGGAGCATGGAACAGGTGTGATAACCACTTTTTAGATAGAGGTGAACAAACACTTTGGCAGATGGACGTTACTTTTAAGTTTGAAAACGATATGAATTTACCTCTTGAACGTTTTGTTGAAAAAACAAAAGCAAGTATGACAGTCTTTAAGACATTTGCAGAAAAGGATCAGTGACATGAAGAAAGTAATGACTGTATTGATGATAATAAGCTTACTTTTTGGTCTTATTGGATGTGATTTAACATTAAATCCAAATACAAAAGGAGAAAATATAGAACCTTTTGAACGTCTTTTTGATGATTCGAGAGTAAAAACACTTAGGGTTATCATCACAGAAGAAAAGTGGCAAGAACTTGATACTGCCATGATCGATTATTTTGTGAGATGGGGACACTATCGCACAGATTATATGGTTGAAGCAGATTTAGAGTTTGAAGATGATTTAGGTAAAGTTACGATTGAGCGGATCGGTTTTCGTACACGCGGTAACACATCAAGAGATCGCATTCAAAATGATCAAGGTGAACCACAACTCCAACATTTTAAACTCTCATTTCACGAAGATTATACGGAAGACATAGCTAAACGCACTGCATTTGAGTTAGAAGAAATTGATCTTAAGTTTAATCATAACTACGATGAGACCTACTTAACCGAGAAATTTTCATTAGATCTCATGCGTTCATTTGGTGTTCATGCAGCACATACGACACTTGTTAAACTTTTAATCACGATTGGTGATGATACCTATGATTACGGTATTTATACAGCCTTTGAACCGATTGATGATAACTTTATCAAAAGAAGATTTTCAAAAGCTGAATCAGATGGAAATCTCTATAAATCTTTATGGCAAAACTTTGGTCCAGCAAATTTAGGGCCAATCACAAACCAAAGAGCCATTGGTATTAAAAATGAATCAACAAACTATCGTCCAACCTATGATTTAAAGACGAATAAATTTGAAGAGGATTACAGAAATCTTGAATCGCTCATCGATAACTTAAATTCACTTTCAGGTGATGATTTAACGAACTATATGAAAGATAACTTTGAGATTGATTTATTTCTTCGTTATTTAGCGATCTCTGCACTTCTTGGTAATCCAGATGATTATCGTGCTATGGCTAATAACTATTTTTTATACCAAAATTCTGAATCACAAAAATGGATGGTCATTCCCTATGATTACGACCACGGTATGGGTCAAGGGTGGAATGGTGAAGGTTTATTTAACAATTGGTCTATTGGCTTTGATATCTATGATTGGGCTAATGTTAATGCGAAATTAACAGGTAATCCGAATTACCCGCATATTTTAGTCGATCACTTATTGTCTGTTCCAGAGTTTCAGCTAACTTATGAGACGTATTTAGCTGAACTGATTAATCCAGTTAATACTTTTTTTACAGTAGATGCATTCATGGCGCTATATAATGCTCAAAAAACGCTTTATGATGGTTCACAAGCATCTTCTATCATGAATATGCCTTTTGGTTTAAGAGAGGTCATCGCATACATTCAAGATAAAACGACTGACATTCAATCACAACTCACTTATTATCAAACAAACCCAACAGAACGTGGTTAAAACTTAAAGACAAAACAATAAAACGAGAGTGAAAACACTTTCGTTTTTTTGAACTTCAAACTATAGTGACAAATCTTGATCTTTTATGCTATACTCATACCATGTTATGAAACAAAAGAGGTAAAGTTATGTATGAATTAGTGATTGTAGGTGCGGGTCCAGCAGGACTCTATGCAGCAACATGTGCTGCAATGAATGAACTGAATGCGGTTGTTATTGAATCGTCTTCAGAATTTGGTGGACAACTCACACTTTATAAGGATAAAGCTGTTTATGATATGCCTGGCTTTAGTAAGATTAATGCGGGTGATTTAGTGAAAAGCTTTTATGAGCAATATAAGAATTACGAAAAAGAAGTGCCTATTCTTTTAAACACACAAGCGATTGATGTCATTCATTATGATGACTTTTTTGAGATTAAAACCAATCAAGGGATGCTTCAAACAAGAACCATATTGCTTGCAAATGGTGGTGGGATGTTTCAACCTAAACGTTTAGAGCAAGGTGATGATTTAGAAGGAATCTACTATGTGATTGACAATTTAAAGGCATTTGAGAATAAGGATGTCGTTGTTTTAGGTGGTGGTGATTCTGCTGTTGACTGGGCATTAACCTTAGAGGGTATCGCAAAATCAATCACTCTTATTCATAGAAGAGATGAGTTTCGTGCACACCAGCGAAATGTCGATTTACTTAAACAAAAACACCAAGTTTTAACACCTTATGTCGTCAATGAAGTCAAAGGTGAAAAAAAGATTGAAGCATTGGTAATTGAACATACTGTCACTAAGGAATTAGTTGAAATTAAAACGGATGCACTTTTAGTGTTTTACGGGGTCAATCCTGTCAAAAACAGAGTTGATGTCTGGAATGTTAGAGTTAAAGATAACTCAATCGTTGTAGCGCAAAACATGGTGACATCAAGAGAAGGTATATATGCTGTTGGTAATTCAATTACTTATGAAGGAAAACTTAAAATGATCGTCACAGCATTGGGTGAGGCAGCTACCGCGATTGGCGCAATCACAAAATTTCTTTATCCAGAGCGAACAAAAGCATATAAACATTAGACATGTTATAATGATGTTGAAGGACGTGTTCATATGGATATCAATGTGTTTAAAAAGATGCGTATTAAACAAGGAACATCAGGTAAAGTGTTCTACGCACCTGAAGCTTATCTCAAATTAATTAAACAACAAGATATCATTGATTTTGAAGGTGAAAATCCAACGTTTTTCCATCTTTTTGTCACATCAAAAAAAGAATATGATAATCGTATCATAGAGATTTTACCGTTATTAAAAGACACATCAAGATTATGGATTTCATATAAAAAATCAACGAATAAAGTCAAATATGATATCAACAGAGACTCATTTTTTGATTTAGGTTTAAGAGATGGAATCATTCCATTTGCGAATGTTGCACTAGATGAAGAGTGGTCTTGTCTCGGTTTTAAAAAAGCATAAAATCACCACTTGTTTTCTTAGTTTTAAATGATATAATTGTTTGGGGTGAATGCTATGTTTGATCAATTAATTGCATTTTTAACATCGGTTCCACTATGGGAACTGATCATGATTTTCTCAGCTAAAATTATTGAAGTCACCATCGGCACGATGCGTGTGATTTTAATAACAAAAGGATATCGTAAACCGGGAACAGTTCTCGCGATTTTTGAAATACTACTTTGGGTGTTTATCGCATCTCGTGTTATTATGGGAATCGTTGACTATCCATTGAAGGGTTTAGTGTATTCATTAGGTTTCGCATTTGGTGTCTATATTGGATCACTGCTTGAAACACGCTTAGCTGTGGGTAAGATTTTAATCTATGTCATTGTTGACTATGCATCAGGTAAGACGATGGCAGAAGCACTACGTGCTGCTGGAAATGGTGTGACTACGTTAGATGCACATGGTAAAGATTCTGACCGTATGGTTTTAATGATTTTTGCGAATCGTAAGAATAAAGCAACCATTATTGAAGTTGTAGAAGCTTTAAACGAAAAAGCACTCATTGTCTCTAATGAAGTCTCCATTTTACAAGGTGGTTACGTCAGTCCATGGCGTCGTATCGCAAAGTAATTTTTGAGTTGATTTAATTCTTAAATCCTGTATAATAGAAATTGGTCGGAGTTATAGCTCAGCGGGAGAGCACCTGCTTGACGTGCAGGGGGTCTAGGGTTCAAATCCCTATAACTCCACCATTTTATGAGACATGAAAGCTTGCAAAAGCTTTTTTTTATTTTTATATTACGAAAAAAACATATCTTTAGATATGAATGTCGGTTATAATGAGATTAGAAAGACGAAGGGGAACATTATGTTTTTAATCAGGGAGAAAAGAACATTAACAAAGACAGTAACACGCATGGTCATTGATGCACCATGGGTTGTTAAGCATGCAGAAGTAGGGCAGTTTGTGATGATTAGAGTGGATAAGGATGGCGAACGTATTCCACTCACGATTGCAGAGATGCATCAATCTAAAGGTACACTTGGTATCATTTTTCAAGTTGTAGGAAGATCAACCTATCTATTAAATCAATTAAATGAAGGTGATTTTATTCATGATGTTGCTGGTCCGATGGGTAAACCTTCTGAACTTGAAGGATTGAAAAGAGTTTTACTTATTGGTGGTGGCGTAGGTTGTGCTATCCTTTATCCAATTGCACAAAAACTCGCATCACTTGGAACTGAAATAGGTACAATCATTGGCTTTAAAAATAAAGAACTTATTTTCTTAGAAGATGAGTTTATTGAAGTATCTAATCATGCTGAACTGATGACTGATGATGGTTCAAAGGGCAAAAAAGGATTTGTCACAGATGCTTTAATTAAGATGCTTGAAGAAGATTCAAACTATGATAAAGTCATTGCTATTGGACCCATTATGATGATGAAAAAAGTATCTGAAATTACAAAAAATTATCATATACCAACTGTTGTCTCTATGAATCCAATTATGGTAGATGGCACGGGAATGTGTGGTGGTTGCAGAGTCAAAGTCGGTGAAGATATCAAATTTGCGTGTGTTGATGGTCCAGAGTTTGATGGTCATCTTATTGATTTTGATATTGCACAAAAACGAAATGAACTCTATCAACAGAAAGAACAACAAGATTATAAAAATACACAACGAGGAGGTGATTCTTATGCAAAGTAGAACACCGATGCGCACATTAAACATCCATGATCGTAAAGAAACGTTTTTAGAGGTTAATTGTGGTTACAATGATGAAGAAGCTATCTTAGAAGCAAATCGCTGTTTAGAATGTAAAAACGCACCTTGTGTGAAAGAATGTCCTGTGGGTATTGATATACCTGGTTTTGTTAAAAAGATTAAGCAAGGTTTTGTTGATCAAGCCTTTGAAATCATCTCCCTTTCTTCATCACTTCCAGCAGTTTGCGGAAGAGTTTGTCCACAAGAAACTCAATGTGAAGCCCTTTGTGTACATCACAAAAAGGGAGAAAGTGTTGCCATTGGACATTTAGAAAGATATGTTGCTGATACATATTATAAAAACAATCAACCACGAAAGCAGATCAGTTCACTTAAGCATAAGATTGCTGTTGTTGGATCGGGTCCTGCTGGATTATCGTGTGCACATGATTTAATACTTAAAGGTCTTCAAGTGGATCTCTTTGAAGCGCTTCATGAGGCTGGTGGTGTATTATCTTATGGTATTCCATCATTTAGATTACCCAAAGATGTTGTACAAAGAGAAATTGATGAGCTTAAATCTTTAGGTGTTAATCTTTATACAAATGTGATTATTGGAAAAACATTAACGATTAAAGATTTAAAAGACATGGGGTATGAAGCCATCTTTATTGGTACAGGTGCCGGTCTACCTAAATTTATGAACATTCCTGGTGAAATGCTTCCAGGTGTTTATTCAGCCAATGAATATTTGACACGCTTAAATTTAATGAAAGCATACAATCAATCGAGCGCTACACCCATTCATCTTGGTAAAAGGATTGCTGTGATCGGTGGTGGTAATGTTGCATTAGATGCAGCAAGATCAGCACTCCGTTTAGGTGCAGATATTGTTTATTTAATCTATCGTAGAGGTAAAGAAGAAATACCAGCAAGAGCTGAAGAAGTGAAACATGCTGAAGAAGAAGGTGTTATTTTTAAACTTCTTACAGGTGTTAAAGAAATAATTGGTGATGAGTTTGGACATGTCAAAGCTATTTCTTGTGTTGAAATGGTTTTAGGTGAACCTGATGCATCTGGTAGAAGAAGACCGATTGAAAATCCTAAGAAACATAGCATCATTCCAGTCGATGAAGTGATTATGGCGATTGGAACAACCCCCAATCCATTAATTTTGAATGATCAAGCATCACTTCAGTCCACCAAACAAGGATGTTTAATTGTTGATCATCAAACAGGTGAAACATCTATGCCACATGTTTATGCAGGTGGCGATGTCGTTTTAGGTTCTGCAACAGTTATTTTGGCGATGGAAGCTGGTAGAAAAGCTGCCCAATCGATCATAAACGAATTATTTTGAACACATGAAGTCATCTTGTTAATTAACGTGATTAATGATAAGATTGATAACAATTCATAAATTAATTTAAATTTTATAAGTAAGGGGTAAACAAATGAGTAAATTTGCATATCAATGGTCCCATCGTTTAGTAGAAGAACAACTCAATACACATCTTGATCGTGGATTATCCGAACATGAAGCATTAAGAAGACAACAAGAAGAGGGACTGAATCAACTCGATGAAGGAAAAAAAAGATCACTATGGCTTAAATTTATAGATCAGTTAGCTGATTTTATGATTATCGTCTTAATAGGTGCAAGCATTTTGTCATTTATCACAGGTGATATGACTGAAGGCTTTTTGATTATCGGTATTGTTTTAGTGAATGCTATTTTAGGTTTAGCTCAAGAAGCGAAAGCAGAAAAAGCATTAGATTCGATTAAGAAAATGAGTTCTCCACAAGCAAAAGTTAGACGTGAGGGAAAAGATCGTTTAATTGATGTCAAAGATTTAGTTAAAGGAGATCTTGTTTTACTTGATGCAGGTGATTATGTACCTGCAGACTGTAGAATCATTGAATCGATTAATTTAAAATGCGATGAGTCTGCGCTTACCGGTGAAGCTGTTCCTGTTGAAAAGATATCAGATGCTTTAGAAGAAGATAATCTTCCATTGGGTGACCGCGTTAATTGTGGTTTTATGGGAACTGTTGTCACCTATGGTCGCGGTAAAGCAGTTATTTTACAAACAGGTATGCAAACTGAACTTGGTAAAATTGCATCGATGCTTACAGCAACGAAAGATGAAACAACACCCTTGCAAAAGAGTATGGCACAACTTGGTAAAATACTCGCAGTAATCGCGTTAGGTATCACACTCTTTATCTTTATCATTAGCATTGTTGAAGCCTATATCATTGATGGTTTTGTATCAGCGCTTATTTGGAAAGAATCATTCATGACTGCAATCGCACTTGCGGTTGCTGCTATCCCTGAAGGACTACCTGCAATTATCACGATTGTGCTTGCCTTAGGTATGCAAAATTTAGTTAAGAAAAACGCAATTGTAAGAACATTACCTGCTGTTGAAACATTAGGATCAACAGCTATCATATGTTCTGATAAAACAGGAACTCTTACTCAAAATGTGATGACGATTCAAAAAGTATACACGAATGAAGGATTTAAAGACATTGATCATACTTATCAAACAAATGAAACAGTTTCCAAAGTTGCTCTTTATGGAACACTGTGTAATGATACAAAACTGCAACAAAAAGAAGATCAACTGATTAAAATTGGTGATCCAACTGAAATTGCACTGATAGATTTGAGTTTGGCAATCCATGAAAATCCACTTCAAATGCATGAACACTATCCAAGACTTCATGAACTGCCATTTGATTCAGTAAGAAAACTCATGACAACCGTTCATCTGATTGATGGAAAACATGTTGCTGTGATCAAAGGTGCACCCGATGTCATATTTAGTCGTTTAGAAGCGATCGATCATGATTCAATGTCACACTTAGATCACTATATTAAAGCTAATCAATCCATGGCAGAAAAAGCACTTCGTGTGTTAGCGATTGCGTATAAAATCATTGAGAATCCAAATGATTTAAAAAAACTATCATTTGATGATCTCGAACAAGATCTAACATTACTTGGTTTAGTGGGGATGATGGATCCGGCACGACCAGAAGTTAAAGATAGTATTGCATTATGTGATCAAGCTGGCATTATCACGGTGATGATCACGGGTGATCACATCCACACTGCAGTTGCAATTGCGAAGGAATTAAATTTGTTAAAACCTGATTCGCTTGCAATCACAGGTCAAGAACTAGATCAAATGGATGATGAGATGTTTGAATCGAAACTTGATAAAATCAGGGTATATGCACGCGTTAGTCCTGAAAATAAAGTTAGAATCGTTGAACATTGGCAAAAACGTGGTCAAGTTGTTGCGATGACAGGTGATGGCGTAAATGATGCACCTTCTATTAAAAAAGCAGATATTGGTATTGCCATGGGCAATACAGGAACAGAAGTTGCTAAAGGTGCAGCTGATATGATTTTAACAGATGATAATTTCTCAACGATCGTCAATGCGGTTTCTGAAGGAAGAGCAATTTTCGCAAATATTAAAAAAGCAATTCATTATTTGTTATCCTGCAATATCGGTGAAATACTGACCATCTTCTTAGGAACAAGTTTAGGTCTTTTGATCTTTGGTGGTCGTGTAACGACACTAACTGCAGTTCAGATTTTATGGATTAATTTAGTCACTGATTCCATTATGGCAATTGCTTTAGGTCTTGAACCCAAAGAAAAAGATATTATGAAAGATATGCCAAGAGATACGAAGAAATCCATTTTTGCTGATGGTTTTGGTTCCTCAATTATCAAACGTGGTTTACTCTTGGGCTTGCTCTCATTTGGCGCATATACCATTGGTTGGTTCTTAGGTAAATCATCTGGTACAGAAGTGATATTATCTCAAACAATGACCTTCATGGTTTTAGCGATGTCACAACTCGTGCATGCATTTAATGTTAGAAGTGAGACACAATCGATTTTTAAAATGAAACCTAATAAAGCAATGCTCATTGCATTTGGATTATCGATGAGTTTGCAACTTGGTGTGATCATCATTGCACAAACAAGAGATATTTTTGGAATCACGATGCCAAACCTCACGCAGTGGTTGATTATTGTGGGTATTGTTATCTTCCCAGTCGTTTTAGTTGAAATTCAAAAAGCAATCAAACGCAGTAAACATAAAGGAGCATAATTATGGATGCTATCGTCATTTATTCAGAAACAGGTAACACACGCTTAGTTGCAATCAAAATCAATGAGATCAAGAAAGTTGATCTCCTCGAAATTATTCCAGAAAACGATGATCCTAATATCACATCACCAGTTTTTAAGAAAAAACCGGATGTGAAGTCATATGATCATATCATTTTAGGTTCACCTGTTCATGGTTTTACACTACCTCATGTAACAAAAACTTATCTTACTCAAACAAGATTTGATGGGAAAACAGTGGATCTTTTCATCACGCATTTCTTTCCATTTGCGTGGATGGGTGGTAATCAAACATTGAAACTCATGAAATGGATGGTTGAACAGCAAGGCGGTATTGTTGGAAAAATGACCTGCATCAACTGGAAAAACAAAAAAAGAGAAAAAGACATTGAAACTCTTGTTTCATCCTACCAAAAATGAAAGAAACAGATTTATTTAAACCTGTTCGAAAACTCTTTTTAGATCAAGGCTATGACGTTCAAGGCGAGATTTTGGCTGCAGATGTTTTTGCTGTTAAAGAAAAAGAAGTTGTTATTATCGAACTTAAATTATCCATGTCATTAAAATTGATTTATCAAGCGATTGAAAGACAAAAAGTGACACCTTTTGTTTATATTGCACTTCCTAAAGTCCATATTCATCAACATTTAAAGACGAATCCACAACTCAAAACCTTATTACTAAAAGTAGGTATTGGTTTGATTGAAGTGACATTAAATGATGCAAACATCATTATCCAGCCTGCAATAAATGATCAAATCCAATTGAAAACTGCTCCTCAAAAAAAGCGAATGATGATGAGAGAGTTTAACGCTAGAGATCAACATCAAACACTTGGGGGGACGAACGGAAAAAAAGTGACTGCATACAAAGAAAAAGTGATAGAAATTGCAAAAGCACTCCTATCACTTAAAGAAGCTGACTATAAACTCATTAAGGAATACACAAGAATCGAACAAGCAGCAACAATCCTTAGAAATAACTTTGATGGTTGGTTTATGAAAAATGAAAAAGGGCTTTATGAACTAAGCCCGAAAGGTATGGATGAGATTAATATGTTACTTTTTTAATCAAGTTGATCATAAGCCCATGCTAATAGAAAAATCTTAAGTTCCGCTAACGTGGGACTTTTTGCTTGTCTGACATAAAAACCTGATGTTGCCATACCAAGTAGAAGTGATTCTTTCGTTGATAAACCCATCATTAATCCATAAACAAAGCCTGAATTGAAATTATCTCCTGCTCCTGTTGTTAATTTAGGATGTTTTGCTAAAGGTCCAAAATCATGTTCATAAATCCCATCAATGATGGCACATGATTGATCAACGGGGTGAATGACAACAGCGTAAATCTTTAAATAGTCATAGAGCACACGATTAACGTGCTCAAGTGAGTCTTTAGATTTCGCTAAGTTTAAGATATTTGCAACATCATAAGCTTCTTTATGATTAAGACCTAAAACGACATTAAAATGCGTTTCAAATGATTTAAGCAAATCGAGTGCACGTATAATTTCATCGTGTTCTCTCTTTTCTGGATCTGCAAGATCCACAAATAAAATAGGTTTGTTTTCTCTGATTTTAACTTTAGGAAGAATTTCTTTAATGAGTTGTTCCCAAATATCAGTCATATAAGGTAACATTGACCAGTTCACGGTTGCGAGTAGATCTACATCGGATAACATTTGAATTAATCGGTATTCACCAATGGTTTCAATCATTCTTTCGAAAGTAACATCATTTAAACAGCTCATTTTACCAAGCATAAGTTTGCCATCGGTAAATTCTAAAGCATCTGTATGTGCAGCTTGTGCAATCGAAATCAGATGCGCTCTTTCACTCATTGGTTGAAAAACAGGGTGAATATGAGGGTAGCCTAGAGCACCAATATAAGTGATATCTGAGGGATGTTGAGATAAAGCATTCGCCATAATCGGTCCATTACCACCAATTTTTTCAATAATTGGAAAAAGTTCAATATTGGTTGAAAACCCGGCAGCTTTTTCAACACGTTTTGCGAATGCTTTCATCGTTTCAATGCGCGTAAATGTGATACTATCCATACGTTTATCAACGGCATGAATAATTTCATCAACAAATCCATCAAAACCGATAATCATCCGTTTGGGATGTTGATCAAGTAAATCGAGTTTTTGTGCAAGTTCTAGTTTCATTGTAGTCATAGATAATCCTGCTTTCTGAGACATTTATCTTTATTATAGCATAAAAAATGGTGTGTAGACATGGTATAATATGTGCAGTATGGAGGTGTTTTTAATGATTTCAATGCTAACAATAGAACCAAGATACCAAGAAACTGATAAAATGGGAATCATCCATCATTCTGTTTATCCCATTTGGTATGAAATGGGTCGTGTTAAATACTGTAAAGATATGGGGCTACCTTTTCATGTGATTGAAGAAAAAGGTGTGATGCTTGCCATGTATTACTTAACTTCAACTTATTTAAAGCCGACTTTGTTTGGTCAAACATATCGTATGGAGACCAAGTTAACACAATTAACCAAAGTCAGACTTTATTTTGAATATAGACTTTATGATGACTTAAATGAATGTGTTCACATCGGAACAACTGAATTAATTTGGCTTAACAAAGATTTAAAACCAACAAATGTCAGTAAATCGCATCCCGAAATATATGATGCCTTTTTGAAAGCGACAGCATCATGAAAATCTATTTAGATAAAGATATAAATAAACCAAAGGTCAAAGAAGACATTCATAAAATCGTGTCTTCTGGAGGTCTAGTCGTTTTTCCGACAGAGACCGTTTACGGTATTGGTGCGGATGCAACTAATCCAAACGCTGTTAAAAAGATTTTTGTTGCAAAAGGACGACCATCAGATAACCCACTCATTGTTCACTTAGCTGATCAAAAAGATTTACTTACGGTTGTTAAAGAGATTCCAAAACATGCATATCCCTTAATGGAGAAGTATTGGCCAGGTCCACTTACACTCGTTTTTCAAAAGACAGATTTGATTCCAAAAGAAGTATCGGGTGGGTTAGATACAGTAGGCATACGTATTCCATCAAACTTAGTTGCTCAAGAAGTGATTAGAAGTGCAGGTGTTCCTATTTGTGCACCATCAGCAAACGTTTCAGGAAAACCTTCATCAACGTTGTTTGAACATGTTAAATCTGATTTTGATGGAAAAGTTGATCTGATGATTGATGGTGGAAAAGTTACGATTGGATTAGAATCAACTGTCCTTGATGTGACGACACCGATACCAGTTCTTTTAAGACCAGGTGCTATTACAAAAGAGATGATTGAAAATACATTAGGTGTTGGAATCATCGATGCCACAGAAACCAAAATAAATGACATACCACGTTCACCAGGTATGAAATATGCACATTATGCACCAACTGGAAACGTATCGCTCATTGAAGGTCGAAAAGAAGATGTTATATCTTATATTATTGAAAACATGAAATCAAAAGATATAAAAGAGGTTGGCGTGATTGCTCCGAGTGAGTATTTGACTGATATAGATTGCATGTATAAAGTTGATCTTGGACCTATAGAAGATTTGAATGAAGTAGCAACTAACATCTTTCTAGCTTTAAGGCAAATGGATACGTTAAACATTAAATATATCTATATTCCTGCACTTCCCAAAGAAGGTTTAGGCCAAGCCATCATGAATAGATTATTAAAAGCTGCAGGTAATCAAGTCATTCATGTTTAATCAATATAACCTTAAATCTTAATCTTTTCTTAAATACGCCGATGAAATCATTTTCATTGGTGTTATATCTTTATTATGCGATTATAAGGTGTATAATTGAGTTTGTGAATAGTACATGAGGTGAATTATGGGTAATATATTTTCAAAAATTGGATGGTTTGTCAAAGAGCGTTGGAAAACCTATGTTTTAATGTTTTTCTTGCTGATTACAATTGCAACCATATCGCTTTTACCTGCCAAAGTTTTAGGTGAAGCGATCGATACCATCATCTCTGGTGGTCTTACAGCAGATAGTCTTATTTGGATTGTCTTCCTTTTAGCTTTACTTCCCATAACACGTTATTTCGTCAGTTTTTTATATAACCATTTATCTCAAAAAACAGCTCAAACGTTATCCTTTAAAATGCGTCAACGCTATCTATCACACCTTTTTGATATGGATTCACAGTTCTATGAAAAATATGAAAAGGGCGATCTCATTTCACGTGTGACTGCCGATTTAGATGCGATTACACAAGCTGCATCATCCATGCTTGAAGGGATTATTTTTAACGTTGGTTTAATCTTATTTGCAATCAGTGTAATGGCATTTACGATTAGTTGGCAATTAACCTTAATCTCAGTTACGATCATGCCGATTGGACTCACAGTATTAAATGTGATTCGTAATCGTAAAAGAAAATACATTAAAAAGCATCGTGAAATTTATGCAGATATGACAGAAAAAGTTTTAGAATCTGTTGAAGGACAACGTGCAATTAGAGCATATGTTCAAGAAGATAATGACTTAAAGAAACAATATAAAGCACTAGAGGCAGATATTGAATCTTGGCGTTATATTGTACGCTTTGAAAACTGGTTTAACCCATTATTTGAAGTTATTTATGGCATTACATATATTCTTGCTTTCTCATTTGGTATTTATTATATTATTCAACAACAAATGACTTTAGGTGGTCTCATTACATTCGTTTCCTATATTGGTATGCTTTTCATGCCAATTATTTCAATTTCAAATATTTTTAGTCAAATCAATAATGCAACAATCTCTGTTGACCGTTTTGATGAAATTATGAAACAAGAACCTATCGTGCATGATCATGACGATTCCAAACCCATCGTAGAATTTAATGAAATTGCATTTAAGAATGTGACATTTAAATATCCTTTTGATAAACAACCTGTAATTAAAAATATCACATTTACCATTCATAAAGGACAAACACTGGGTATCGTTGGACCAACAGGTGCTGGTAAATCAACATTGATCAGACAACTCTTAAGAGAATTTAATGTCTCAGACGGTCAAGTTTATATTGATGGCATATCGATTGAAGCATTTAAGATTGAAGCAATTAGAGAACTTGTAGGTTATGTGCCTCAAACGCATATGCTTTTTAAACGTTCAGTTGAAGATAACATCATGATCGGTAAACCGAAAGCAACAACAGATGCATTAGACCGTGCAGTTAAGATTGCAGATTTTGAAAAAGATCTTCATTTCTTACAACATGATATGCAAACGATGGTCGGAGAATCAGGAACAACGCTTTCTGGTGGACAAAAACAAAGACTATCAATTGCGCGTGCACTCATTAAAGATCCTGAAATACTTATTTTGGATGATTCACTCTCCGCAGTGGATGCGAAAACCGAAGATACCATTATCGGACATCTTAAGGATTTTAGAAAAGGTAAAACGAATATTATCGTCGCTCACCGCTTTTCAGCAGTAAGAGATGCTGATCTTATTTTAGTATTAGAAAATGGTAAAATTACACAACGTGGTTCTCATGAAGAACTATTAAGACAAGATGGTTGGTATAAGCATCAATATATCCAACAGATGACGATGAAGTAGGTGAGATGATGAAAACCATGAAAAAAGTATGGCGTTACGTCACTAATTACAAAAAGCTCCTTTTCACCACACTTACCGCAATGTTGATCGTTCAAGCATTGGGGTTATTATCACCTTTAATCGTTAAGTCGATTTTAGATGATTATTTGGTTGGTATTGAAAGACCTTGGTATGAGGTGAGCGAAGAACAAGCTCAAGTCACGTATCAAGATCGTTATTTTAGTCAAGATGTGACATCAGGTGATCGTGTATCTGTTGTGATCTATGAAGGAAAATATTATTTTAGCAACGATGAAGTGATTAGAGGACATAAGGAATTAGAAGGTTCAACACTTACGATAACGAGTCAAGAAGGTCAAATTGAAGTCTATGAAGTCACTAGAATGTCAAGAACTGAAGTGATCGATTTCTATCAACCTTTTGTTAAACCACTCACGTTCTTAATTATTTTACTGACCATTCGCTTTTTCTTACAAACCATATTTACCTATATTCAGCGCATAACAACATCGATGATTAACGTGAATATTGTAAGAGATGCCAGAAAAGATGCGGTCAAAGCGCTACAAAAAATGCCTATGACCTATTTTGAAACAGAACCAGCAGGTAAAATCGCAAACCGAATAATCAGTGATGTTGCTGGGATGATGAATTTATTTTCAACGATTATGAACTTACTTGTAAACGCGAGTTTAGCTGTGATCTTCGCCTATATTGGGATGTTTTACTTAGATGCAAGACTTGCACTGATGACATTTTTAATTTTCCCTGTTGTTTATGTATGGCTCAAGTTTTTCACGAAACGTTTAAACAAGATTGCCGTTAAGGTTAATGAGCAATCCTCCATGATCACTGCACAACTGAACGAAATCATTAATGGGATTAACATTTTACAGATCTTCAATTTTAGAAAACAAACAGAAGATCGTTTTAACAATCTATCTAACGAATTTATGCAAGAAAAAGTTAAAGAAAACATTTTACACTTATCGATTGGTTGGAATATGATCCGTTTAATCGGTGCACTTGTTACAGCCATTATCGTCCTTTATTTTGGTAATGGATACTTAACGATCTCAGGATTTGTTGTAAGTGCTGGTATCATTTATGCCTATAACGACTATTTATCGCGTCTTATTGAACCCGTAGGAACACTTTTTAGAGAAATAGGTAACTTAGAGCATGCTAGAGTTAGAACGGACCGTATCTTTAAAATTATTGATGGTGAACAAGAAGATGGTTCATTTGAAGAAATTCCAAGATTTAAAGGACACATTAAATTTGATAACATCTGGTTTTCCTATAGTGAAGGGCATCCCGTTTTAAAAGGTATTGATTTAGAGATTAAACCAGGTCAAATGGTCGGTCTTGTTGGTCATACCGGTTCTGGGAAAAGCAGTTTAATGAGTTTACTCATGCGCTTTTATGATATGAAACATTATGACATGGGAAAAATATTAGTTGATGACATCGATATAACAACCTACTCTAAGCGTACATACCGTACGCATGTGGGTATAGTCTTGCAAGATCCAGCCATGTTTAAAGGAACGATTGCAGATAATATTCGCTTTGGACAAGAAGTATCAGACGAACGGATTGAAGAGATTTTAAGAGACATTGGTGGATCAAAACTTTTGGATAAACTTGAAAAGGGTATCCATACCATGATTACGCGTGGTGGAGGAAACTTATCCGTTGGTGAAAAACAGATTATCTCATTCGCGCGTGCTGTCGTTCATAATCCAGCCATTTTAGTGATGGATGAAGCCACTGCAAATATTGATACTGAAACAGAAACGATGTTACAAGAAGCTTTAGAAACCGTTAAAAAGGGTAGAACCATGGTCGTTATTGCGCATCGATTATCTACAATTAAAAATGCAGATAAGATTGTTGTTTTAGAAAATGGAATTAAGGTAGAAGAAGGTAGACATCGAGATTTACTAAGTAAAAATGGTGTTTATGCTAATATCTATCGTTCCCAAATTAAGCCAGGAGAAGAGACGATTTAACGTTTCTTCTTTTTTTTCCAATAAAAGTGAGTGGACCATTCGTTTATAAGGTGTAAAAAGAAAGAGAGGAATTCAAAATGAAAAAATTATTATTTGTTTTACTCGGTTTATCCTTAACTCTAGGTCTTGCTGCATGTGGCAGCTTAAATCAGGATGGTATTCCATTCAATTTGGATAGTGATCAAGATGTACTAGCTTTCCAAGCGATATCATCAGTAAGTTTATTAAGTAGTCAAGAACTAACCGTATTAGAAACTCAACGTGTTAGTCGTATGAGTGAAGATGTTGTAACTCCTATGGAGCAAATTGAACCCTATTTAGAACTTTTTGAACAATTACTTGCACAGTCCAATGGTTTAGATGTTGTAACTGAAGCATCTGACTTACCAGAATATGAAACAAAACAAGTATTTACAACGATTGATCTCTTAGGTAATACAGTAACATATACGATGTATTATTCAAATGTTGTTGAAGAAGCAACCATTCAAGAGGATGCTGAAGATAACGAAGAAACTGATGAAATCGAAGATGATAACGAAAATACAAATGAAAATGATGAATCAGAATTTGCAATCGCTGGTATTTTAATCCATGGTGATGTCACTTATCAAATTACTGGTAAACACGAAATTGAAGACGATGAAGAAAAAATCGAATTTACTTCCATGTTAAACGAAACAGATTTTGTTGAAGTTACTTACAAGATTGAAGACGAAGAAGTTAAGTTTGAATACGTGGTTTATCAAAATGGTCAAGTCGTTAACGAATCTCAAATTAAGATTGAAAATGAAGATGATGAATTAAAAATCGAATTTTCATTTGTTGATGGTGCAAATTCAGGTGAATACGAATTTAAACTTGAAACTGAAGATGGCGAAGACATTTTAAAGATTGAATTTTATACCATGATTGATGGTGTTGAATCTGAAGGTGAAGCTAAAGTTAAAGTCATGATTGACGAAGTTACAGGCGAAACCTACTATACAGTCGTTGTTAAAGGTTCAGATGATGATGAAGAACATGAAGAATCATTTGACCGCGACATGGATGATGATGAAGACGACGAAGATGATGAAGATGAAGTAGAAGACGAAGAAGAAACTGAAGAATAAGTCTCAAATCATTGAAGTATCATTCTAATTGAATCTCATATATAATAAGACATGAGGAGATGATTTCTCCTCTTCTCTTATGAGAGATATAGAGGTTATATGATACTAGATAAACATCAAATCGAACAACTTAAGAACAGAAATGAAGCATTGTTTGAAACTATCTATGAAGAAACCAAACGTGGTGTTTATTCAATGATTTTCTCAATCGTTAAAGATCATGCACAATCAGAAGATTTGATGCAAGATGTTTACATGCGAATGCTCATTAAAATTGATCAATATAAAGTTGGGACAAATTTTAAAAATTGGTTATTACAAATTGCAAAGAATCAAGCCATTGATGCCTATCGTAGGGATAAGAAGTTTCAACATATGGATGATGAAACTATTCATCATATGGAATCATCGAGAGATGAAAATCCAGAAGAAGAAGATCAATTTAATCGGATGTTATCCGTTTTAGATGATCTTGAAAAAACCATTGTTATCCTTAAAGTTGTCGATGATATGTCCCATAAAGACATTGCGAAAATTGTTAATAAACCATTAGGAACTGTACTTTGGCTCTATCAAAGAGCACTAAACAAGCTAAAAGCTTATCAGGGTGATGTGTCATGAAGAAAAAAGATATCAAGTCTTTAATCAAACAAGAAATTGAATCGCATATCCCCAAAAAACCTGTAACCATTGATTGGTCATACGTCGAAAGGGAAAGAGTACTTGAACAGATCGAGTATAAGCAAAAACCTGTCAGATTTAGACATTTTCGTCTATCTCTTAGTTTAGCTTTGTCTCTACTTTTTGGTATTGGAGTATGGTGGATGGTTTCCAATTTTAGCGAAACACCTCCCGGTATTGTTCCTACGGGTCAAACCATTTTTGAACAGGAACAAGAAGTTTTACCACTGTCTTTTTTATCAACCGCAGCCTTATTACCAGCTCAAACAAATCTTGATGTATCACATGTGATGCTTATCGCTGAAACGACCACTCTAACTGATCCATTAAAACCTTTCTTAGGGATGATTGAAATGATTATTTCACAGTCTCAAGGTCCGATGGTACAAGTTATACCCTCTGATTTAGCTGAGTATGAAACCTTAGTTGAAATAAAAACGTTTGATTTACTCGGTCAACCCATTACATACCTCATGTATTATAACGTTATTTCATATGAAGAAGATGGCGATGAATTTACATTTGAAATTGAAGGTTTAATGAAAAATGATCATATGATATATCCGATGACTGGTCAAAAAGAAATTGAAGATGGTGAAGAAAAACTGACAGTTAAAGGTATTCTTTCGGAAGATGCATATATTGAAACCACGTATGAATTTGAAGATGATGAAATGAAATATGTTATCCGTCGGGTTGAAAATGGTACCCTTGTTTATGAATCAAAACTTAAGTTTGAACAGTCTGGTGATGAAATCAAAGTTGAGTTAGAAATTGAAAGCGAAACAGAACTCAGTAAGTATGAACTTAAATATGAACTTGATGAGGATAAACCCATCATCAAAATTGAGTTTGAAATGATTAATCTTTTAACTCAAAATGTTCAATCAGGCGAAATGAAGATTTTTGTTGTACTCGATGAACTCACATCCATGACAAGTTATGAATTTAGATTACTTATTGATGATGAAGAATTCTTTGAGGAATACGAACGTGATGTAAAACATGATGACGACGATAAAGATGAAGATGATGAAGAAGACGAAGAAGACGAAGAAGATGAAGAAGAAACCGAAGATTCCGAGTCTTAATAAATAAAATTTAAGTTTCATATCTAAAAGCGAAGCAAAGCCTTCGCTTTTTTGATGCATAAATTAAGGGACAAGATGCCATCTTAAGATTGATTCTCTATGGTAAAATAGAAGAGAAAAGAGGTGTGCTAATGAAAAGAATCATGATCATGATGTTATTGATTTCTATTACTGTTTTTTTTGTTAGCATAAAGTTTACGCTTGATGTAAGTGCAGAAGAAGTTATGCTTAATCCTTTATTTTCACATGAAAGCGGGTATTATCAAGAGGATTTTTATTTAAACCTTATACCTGCTGAAAACACAAAAGTTTATTATACTTTAGATGGTTCAACACCTACAGTTGATTCCATGGAATATGTTGAACCACTTTGGATAGAACAACAGTGGGTTGATACAAACCACGAGATGATTGAAATCACAGAAGAAACCTCTGAACTGAGTGGACCGATATCATATATCAAAACAGCAGAAACCAAATGGCAACTACCTAAAGATCAAATCTTTAAAGCGACTGTTATAAAAGTGATTGCAATCCATCAGGAAACCAGAAAAACGAGTGATGTCATCACACATACCTATTTTGTATCACCAGATATGTTTGAAAAGTACACCTTTCCTATCGTTGCACTTTCAACAGACAATCATCATCTCTTTGATTATGAAACGGGTATTCATGTTTCTGGAATACATTTTGATCAAACACCAGAAAATCCAAATAATAACAGAACAGGAAACTATTATGAGTCAGGTGATGTATGGGAAAAACCTGTTTTTGTTGAATATTTTCTAACCTCTGGTTTACGTGTGATGGCTCAACAAGCGGGTATTCGTATTCATGGAGGTTTATCAAGACAGTATCCAATCAAAAGCTATCGCCTATATGCGAGAAGTGAATATGATGCGCAAAATGAGTTCAATTTTCCTTTTTTTGAAGATCAAGACATCGATTCTTTTAAAAGACTTATTTTAAGAAATGGTGGTCAAGGATATCAATACACCTTTTTTGGTGATGCGTTTTTACATCAACTCTTAAAACCACTTACATTAGATTTCCAAGATAGTAGACCAGTCATCGTATTTATCAATGGGGAATATTTTGGAATTCGTAACTTAAGGGAAAGACTGGATACGAATTATCTAGAAGAGCATTACGATATCAAAGAAGAACAAGTTACTCTTTTAAAAGGTCATGCTTTTTATGATGATGGTTCTAAAGCTGGTCAACTCCACTATCAAAGAATGTATGCGTATGCTAACACGAACGATTTGAGTAAGCCAAATGCATTTCATCAGATGGAAAGATGGATGGATATGGATAATTTCATCGACTATATGGCTGTTCAAATCTATGTAGGAAATACAGATTGGCCACAAAATAATATTTTATACTGGCGAAAAAATGTGACGTTTAATCCGAATGCACCCTATGGTCATGATGGAAGATGGCGTTGGATGATTAATGATTTAGATGCATCATTTGGTGTTTCTTTTGGTGCAACCAAACCTGAGATCAACAGTTTTGAAAAACTTACCGGTGATTCATGGAAAACAGCAAGACTTTTTGTAAACTTGCTTCAAAATGAAAAGTTTAAATCTCGATTTACTTATCGTTTTCTTGAGCTCAGCAACACCATTTTTGATAAAGATAGAGTCGTTGGTGAACTCGATCGTATGATTCTACTCTATGAACCAGAAATGATGGAGCATATCAACCGTTTTGGATACCCAGTGACGTATCAAACATGGTTATCTTACGTAGAGCGTATGAGAGAGTTTGCACTTCAAAGAAGATCTTATAGTGTGAGTGATTTAGAAACTTATATAAACATCAGTTCGAAAGTGAATGTTTCGATTATGTTTGATGATGAAAAAGGTGAAGTTGAGATCAATGGTTTATCTTTATCACAAAGTCATTATGATCAAGAGGTTTATCAAGAGATACTATCAGAATTGAAAGCAATCCCTATAGAAGGCTATCATGTTGAGGGATGGTATTTAAACGATTTAAAATTAAGCGATCGTGATGTGATTTGGATTAAACCCGAAGAAACGTTAAATCTAGAAGTTCGTTTTTTAGAGGGAGATAAACCTGATGAGCCCATCAATTGGAACCTGATATTTCAGATTGGATTTTCACTTTTATGGACGTCAACATCTGTCATAGCACTCGTTCTTGTCATCAAAAAACGAAATGAAAGTTCAATTTCAAAAGAATAAATTTTTAGATTTGATACAATAGAACTAATCTGGAGGAACACACATGCGATTTTTAATGTTTATCAAGTTATTTAAAATGATTTTCAATAAAAAGAAGCTTCCTGATTTAGACTATATTCAAAAACAAGGATTACTAGCTGTTAAAATTGCACAAACATTTGCACTGCGTATCGATTTTTTATCAGAGGAAACCTGTACACATCTCGCAAAACTATACACCAAAACAACGCCGATTGAAGAAGAAGATTTTATGGACCTTCTCCAAAGTTATACGAATCCTTCTTGGTTTTCAAACTTTAAATCGATTGATAAAAAACCATTGGGAAGTGCATCTGTTGGTCAAGTCCACAAAGCATATCTTCAAAATGGTGAAGAAGTTGTCATTAAAGTCATCAAAAAGAATTTTAAGAAATCATTTGAAAAAGATGTCAGAAGTTTAAGAAGACTCATTCAATTTGTCATCTTCTTTTACCCTAAACTTGCTAAAGTTGCTGATCCAGTAGGTATCTTAGAACACATTGAAACCTATACACTCCAAGAGCTTGATTTAAGAAATGAAATTGAGCATGGTGAAGTATTGAAAACGATCTATCATAAAAATAAAGATCACTTTGATTTATCGCGTTTGGCATTTCCAAAAATATATAAAGATTTATCAAGTGAACACGTTTTAGTTTCTGAGTTTATTAATGGCATCACAGCGGATCAACTTTTAGAAGAGAAAAAATTAGATTTTCATGATATCTTAGAAATCTTTCATATCCATGGTTTTTATATCTTTTTAGTCGGTACATTCCATGGTGATCTTCATCCAGGTAACCTTATCGTTAAAGATAATATGTTTTACTTTATCGATACAGGAGCTATCTCTGAAGTTGGTAAGAAGATACAAGCAGGGTTATTTGAATTCATGATGTATTTATCACAATACGATTACGATGGATGTGCACATGCATTAAATCATATGGCAGATCAAGAAATCCATGGTAAAGCCTTTGATAAGTTTCATCAAAAGATTCTCATACTTTACCAAGATTTTGCAGGTAAAACCGTATCTGAAGTGAGTTTAACACGGAAAATGATGGAAACCATTAAACTTGGAGTCAATTCAGGGATGGTTTTTGAAAAAGGGATGTTTCCGATCATTAAATCAATGATGTATTTAGATGGCATGGTTTTAAAAGGTGCACCTGAAACCATTTTAATGGAAGAAATGAGACGCTTTATCAAAGAATTTAAAGATGCAAATCAGGTGGTTGAGTCATGAAAAAAATCATTGTTATCGGTGCAGGTCCTGGTGGGCTTGCAGCATCACTTTTGCTACAAGCACGAGGTTTTGATGTCACACTGATCGAAAAAGATGAACATGTTGGTGGCAGATCGAAAAGAGTTAGTTTAGGTGAATTTCACTTTGACTTAGGACCAACATTTTTAATGTACATTGATGTTTTAAAACAGGTATTTGAACGTTCTGGTTATGATTTAGAAAAAGAAATCAATTTGATTAAACTTGATCCCCTTTATAAACTGATCTTCAAAGATCACACACTAGAGCTTTCAGCTGATCTCAAAAAAAATATAGCGATGTATGAGTCAATGAAACCAGGTTTAGGTCAGGCTTATCAATCTTGGTTGAACGATCAAACATACAAAATGACGAAGATTAAATCCATTTTAGAAAAACCATTTCCAAATGTATTTCATCTATTTAGACCAGACGTCCTAAAAGCTGCTCCTGTTTCTCACCCATTTAAATCAGTTTATAGTTTACTTAAAACATATGATCGTGACGATCACTTTATACACTCACTTTCATTTCAAGCGAAATATCTTGGCATGGCTTCCTATCAAGCTCCCTCTATTTTTACGATTCTACCTTATTTAGAACATGTCACTGGTTTATACCATGTAGAGGGTGGTTTAAATCAAATCAATGAAGTGATGGCTAAACTGTTTAAAGAAAAAGGTGGAAACCTACTTACAAACACCCAAGTCACTAAAGTTTTAGTTGAAAAGCATCGTGTTCAATGTGTTGAACTAGAAAATGGAGAAAAAATCTTGTCAGATGTGGTTGTCATGAACGCAGATTTTGCTTATGCGATGACGCAACTATTCAATCAAAAAGATTTAAGAAAATACAAAAAGGAAAAGACTGAAAAGAAGAAATATTCTATTTCAACATGGATGATGTATTTAGGAATTAATCGAAAACTAGATCTTCCTCACCATGAAATTATCTTTTCAGATGATTATAATCAATATTTAAAAGACTTAATGAATGGCAAATTGACCAAAGATTTATCGATTTATGTGCATAATCCAAGTGTGATTGATGAGACTTTAGCACCTCAAGGAAAGTCTTCTATCTATATATTACTTCCTGTACCCAACCTGAAACATGGTTATGATTGGGATGAAGAATCACCTAATTTAAAAGAGTTTGTCTATAACCGGATTAAAGAAAAACATGGTTTTGATATCAAATCGATGATTGAAGTAGAAAAAATATACACGCCATCTGATTGGATGAAAAATGAACATGTCTATCAGGGTGCTGTCTTTAATCTTTCACATGGTCTTGATCAAATGCTTTTTTTAAGACCACATAATCAATTTGAAGATGTTAAAGGCATTTATCTTGTTGGTGGGGGAACTCATCCGGGTAGCGGACTACCAACCATTTATCAATCTGCACTGATTGCAGACGATTTGATTTCTAAATTAACGTAAGCCCATTTGAGGTTTACGTTTTTTTCTTCAAGCAAATGTTTTGTATATCAAAAATATATTTGATAAAATTAAGTTGTATTCAATCTAAATGAAAGAAGGATAAAATTTATGAGCGTTTATGCATATCAAGTTAAAGATGTTAATCAAAAAGAAGTCAGTTTAAAAGATTATGAAGGTAAAGTGTTACTTATTATTAATTCAGCAACCAAATGTGGTTTAACACCGCAGTATGAAGGATTAGAAAAGCTTTATAAGACGTATAAAGATAAGGGTTTTGAAATTCTCGATTTTCCGTGTAATCAATTTATGAATCAAGCACCTGGAACTGATCAAGAATTAAAGTCATTTTGCGAACTCACCTATGGGACAACGTTTAAGACATTTGCAAAAATTGAAGTCAATGGTAAAAACACACATCCACTCTATAAGTTTTTAAGAAATGAAAAGAAAAAAGATTTAGGTGAAAATGGAAAAACAGGATTACTTTCACGTTTAATGCCTAACACCTCTATTAAATGGAATTTCACAAAGTTCTTAATTGATCGAAATGGTCAAGTCATTCATCGTTTTGGTCCTGGTTTTACACCTGATAAGATTGGAACCTATATTGAAGAGGTGCTTTAATCATGGACTGGAAGCTTAGCGACCAATTATGCTTCCTTCTCTATTCCTCTTCGCGTGAAGTGATCAAAAAATATAAAGATCTTCTAGATCCACTTGGGTTAACGTATACACAATATGTGACTATGATTGCTCTATGGGAAGAAGATCACTTAACTGTTTCTGATTTAGGTAAAAAATTAGCACTTGACTCAGGAACACTTACGCCACTGTTAAAGAAGTTAGAATCAGATGGAAGAATTAAACGAACAAGAGACCAAGAAGATGAAAGAAAAGTTTGGATTGATCTCACTGAACAAGGTAAAGAATTGGCTGAAAAAGCGAAAACAGTACCTTTAAACATGTATGAAATGATGGATGTCGCAGATGAAGATTTGAAAAAACTTTATGATGTTTTAACAAAATTTAATGAATCAAGATTAACTGAAGGTGAAGATCATGAATCCTAAACACGAAGCATATATGAAGCGTGCGATTGAACTTGCAGATAAAGGTAAAGGATTTGTTAATCCTAATCCTTTAGTAGGTGCAGTCATCGTTAAAAACGGAAAAATTATCGGTGAAGGATATCATGAATGTTTTGGTCATGCACATGCTGAAGTGAATGCATTTTTAAATGCAGAAGAAGATGTTGAAGGTGCAGATATGTATGTCACACTTGAACCTTGTTCACATTATGGAAAAACACCGCCTTGTGCTTTAAAAATCATTGAAAAGAAGATAAAAAATGTTTATGTGAGTCAGTTAGATCCGAATCCTTTAGTCGCAGGAAAAGGCATTAAATTATTAGAAGATGCAGGCATTCATGTTGAATCTGGTATTCTTGAAACTGATACAAAGATACAAAACGAAATATTCTTAAAATACATCCAAGAAAAAAAGCCATTTGTCGCCATGAAATATGCGATGACCTTGGATGGTAAAATAGCAACAGTCACAAGAGATTCAAAATGGATCACCAATGAAAAATCAAGACGATTCGTTCATGAGCTGAGAAATCAGTATATGGGCATTATGGTTGGAGCCAATACCGTTTTACTCGATGATCCCATGCTTAATACAAGAAGAGATGCTCTTAAATCAAGAAATCCAATACGTATTGTGATAGATCCTGAACTAACTATACCTCTTGATAAGAAAATCATCCAAACTGCACATGAGCAACAAACGATTTTAGTCATCGATGAAAAAATAAACAATGAAAGACTTAAGCCGTATCAAGCATTGGGTGTCACATTCATTAAAAAACAAACACATCCACTCGATTTAGATGATCTCATGATCACACTCGGTGAAATGAAAATCGATGGTATTTTAATCGAAGGTGGATCACACCTTCATGGGACTGCACTTTTATCAGGTATTGTTGATAAGGCATACGTCTTTATAGCACCGAAAATGGTTGGAGGACATCAAGCCCTCACACCTGTTGGTGCACAAGGTATAGAATTCATGAAAGATGCAAAAGAATTAAAAAACATAACACTAAAATCATTTGATGATGATCTGATGATTGAAGGCTACTTTAAATAAACAAGGAGAATAAAAAATGAAATTTCAAACAGTAAATGAAGCCGTTAAGGCACTTCAAGAAGGTATTCCGGTCATCGTGGTCGATGATGACGACGATGATAATATTGGTGAAATTGTCTATCCAGCATCACTCATTACCCCACAATTATTAGAAACATTTAAATCACTTACAAAAGGTGCATTTTCCGTTGTTTCAACCAAAGATCGTTTTAACGAACTTGATATTCAAGCTAACTTTGAACGTCACTTAATGAGTGATTCAGTGCAAAGAATTACATTTAGTCTTGCAACAACTGAAGCTGAAGGCTTTAATAAGTGGGCAAAAACCATTTTAAAGATGACCGATCAAAAAGCCAAACCTTCAGATTTTAAATCATCAGGTGAATTATTTCCAGTGATTTCTAGACAAGGTGGTGTTTTAAAACGTGCAGGTCATCCAGAAGCACTTATGGATTTACTTGAATATACGAAATTATACCCTGCAGGGATGACAGTTGAAATGGTTAAAGATAATGGTTATCTTTATACCAATGAAGATTTAAGAAAACTTGCTGATGATAGAAAGTGGCCCATGATTAGTATTGCATCTTTAATCGAATATCGCAGAAAAGATGCATCTCTCATCAAAAGAGCTGCAGAAGCAAATCTTCCAACATCACATGGTGATTTCCGCATGGTAGGTTTTGAAAATGCATTAAACGGAGAACACCATGTTGCCTTAGTTAAAGGTGATATTAAACCTGGTGATGAAGTCTTAGTTAGAGTTCACTCAGAATGTTTAACAGGTGATGCATTTGGTTCACTAAAGTGTGATTGTGGTGAACAACTTAATGCAGCACTTGATCGTATTGAAAAAGAAGGTAAAGGTATTCTTTTATACATGCGTCAAGAAGGTAGAGGTATTGGATTAATCAATAAGATTAAAGCATACGGTTTACAAGATGAAGGTATGGATACCGTTGAAGCTAATCTTGCCTTAGGTTTTGATGAAGATGCAAGAGACTACGGTATTGGTGCACAAATTTTAGCTGACTTAGGTGCTACAAAAGTAAAATTAATGACAAATAACCCATTAAAATTAAAAGGTTTAACAGGTCACGGCATTGAAATCACTTCAAGAGAACAAATTCAACTTAACCACAATGAACGTAATGAACTTTACATGAAGACTAAAAAAGAAAAAATGGGTCACATGTTAAAGTTTAAAAACGAGTAATGTTTGAAAATATTAAAACCGTCATTTTCGATTGGGATGGTACCCTGCATGAAAGCATGCATATTTATGAAAAAGCTTTTCTCAAAGGGTATCAACACTTAATTGATCAAGGTTATGTTGAACATAAGGCGTTTACTTCAAAAGAGATTTCTTCATTATTGGGCAAAAACCCAATGGATATGTGGCAATCACTTTGTCCAACATTAGATAAAGCATACATACAAGAAGCAAGTCAAATCATCTCAAAAGAAATGCTTCAATCAATTGAGAGAAACGAAGCTAAACTTTACCCCAATGTGGAAGATGTTTTAACTTATCTCAAAGAAAAAGGGTATACTCTAGTTTATCTTTCAAACTCTAAAAATTACTATATGGAAGCGATGCGAAAGTCATTTCAGTTAGATAGATTTTTTGATTTATTTTTAACGTCTGAAATGTATAATTTCATACCCAAAAAAATGATTTTGAAAGAAGTTATTCACAATTTACAAAAAGAAATGGTCATGATTGGTGACCGCGATATGGATATTGAAACAGCACAATTTAATGCAATCAAATCCATTGGATGTTTGTATGGGTATGGAAATGCATCTGAGTTTGTTGATGCAGATTGCACCATTCATGATATTATCGAACTTAAAACGATCTTATAAGAGGACTTGTCCTCTTTTTTATTTATGTGAAAATGTAAGCGTTTTTAAAAACATCTTTCATATCACATGTATATGTGATAGAATAAAAGTAACGAGAATGAGAAAAGACAGGTAGGTTCTATGCGCATTGAAAAACATCCAATTTTAAACTTTCCTGAACGTGAGCCAATCACGTTCATTTTTGAGGGGAAAGAGGTTTTAGGATTTAAAGGGGATACAATTGCATCAGCTCTTCATGCATTAGGCGTAACAACACTCAGTTATTCGATCAAAGAACACCGCCCACGCGGTTTTTATTGTGCGATTGGTAATTGTGCATCATGTAACATGGTTGTTAACGGGAAACCTAATGTGAGAACGTGTATTACTGAATTAGAACCCCATATGGTTGTTGAAAGACAAACCAATAAGGGGGTCATCAAATGATAAAAAAAGAACTGATTATTATTGGCGGTGGACCCTCAGGATTATGTGCAGCAAAAATGGCAGTTGAAGCTGGCATTTCTGTTCTTTTGATTGATCGTAGTCCAAAACTTGGTGGACAACTGATCAAGCAAACACATAAATTTTTTGGATCGAAAGCGCAATATGCTAAAACAAGAGGATATGATATTGCACAGATCTTAATTGATCAGGTTAAAGATCATCCTTTAATTGAGATTTTAAATCAAGCAACAGTTGTCGGTTTATATGATGATAAGGTTGTTACTGTGTATTATCAAGACACATACATCAAATATCAAGCAGACGCAGTCATTGTCGCAACCGGAGCGAGTGAAAAATTTTTAGGTTTTGAAAATAATGATTTACCAGGTATTTATGGGGCTGGCGCTGTTCAAACTCTAATGAATCTTTATGGTGTCTTACCAGGTCAAGAGATCATTATGGTAGGAAGCGGTAATATTGGTTTAATCGTTTCATATCAGTTATTACAGGCTGGTGTAAAGGTTAAAGCGATTATTGAAGCTGCACCTACTATTGGCGGATATAAAGTTCATGCATCAAAAATGAGAAGATTAGGTGTGCCTATTTTAACGCAAACAACGGTTCAAAGGGCTATAGGTAAAGAACATTTAGAAGCTGTAGAACTGGTTTCACTGGATGAAAAATGGCAGCCTATTTCAGGTAGTGAACGTATTGAAAAAGTCGATGCACTTTGTATTTCTGTGGGATTATCTCCGATGCATCAGCTTTTATCCATGGTTAATGCAAAAACGAAATTCATTTCAGAACTTGGTGGTTTTGTACCTGTGATTGATGAACATCATCAAACTTCAGTTGCAAAGATTTTCGCATGCGGCGATGCTGTTGGAATCGAAGAAGCTAGTTCAGCGATGATGGAAGGTTATTTGACGGGCTTATATGTTTGTGATAAGATGAATAAACATCATCCAGAACAAAAAGCACTGACAGAAAAATATGAGTTTGAACTAGATATGCTTCGTAATGGACCATTTGGAATAAAGACTAAGATTGGTCTAGAAAAGTTAAAAAAGGGTGAAATCCATGCTGAATAAAACAGGTATACCAACTAAAGATTTAGTGCTTTCTCGTTTTCCTGATAACGTCGCACTGATCCGTCCTAAAGCAATTTTAGAGTGTTATGAAGATATTCCTTGTAACCCTTGTTCGACATCGTGTCCATTTAATGCGATTGATATAGGTGAAAATATCAATAAACAACCTAAACTAAATCCTGATTTATGTACAGGTTGTGGCTTATGTGTACCAAGTTGTCCAGGACTAGCAATTGTTATAGCTCAAATTAAAGAAAATCATGCTATTTTTAAAATCCCATACGAGTTTTTACCACATCCTGTAAAAGGTGAGGTTTGGGATGGCGTTAATCGTAGTGGTGAAGTGATTTGTGATGCTAACATTGAGCATGTTTTAGTCTCCAATAAAAATGATCATACTGCAATTGTTACTGCAAAAGTACCTTTAGAATTTTTACATGAGTTTGTGACAGTGAGGGTAAAACGATGAGAAAAGAAGACATTATCATTTGTCGCTGTGAAGATGTGACATTAAAACAAATTCATGATTATTTGGAAAAAGGATATACCTCATTTGAAGATTTAAAAAGATTACTACGTGTTGGTATGGGACCATGTCAAGCAAATACATGTGGTCACTTAATCCAACGAGAAATCGCTAAATTTTTAAATAAACCTATTGAAGAAATTCCGGTACATAAAGTGCGTCCACTCGTTATGGGCGTACCCTTAAAAAAGATTGCAGAAGCTGATGGTGAAAAACATGAAAGTTAATTGTTTGATCGTTGGTGCTGGCATCAGTGGTGTTTCCATTGCTTATAACCTTGCTAAAAAGGGTATGACAGGCATTCACGTTGTTGATAAGGGTTATTTTACAAGCGGTGCAACAGGACGTTGTGGCGCAGGGATTCGTCAGCAATGGGCAACTGAGATGAACTGTATTCTCGCAAAAAGAAGTATTGAATTTTTCGAACATGCAAAAGAGATTTTGGAATATGAAGGAAATCTTGAGTTTAAACAAGAAGGCTATTTAATTCTAGCAACTTCTAAAGAAGAACATGATCAGTTTACGAAAAATGTGAAACTCCAAAACAGTTTAGGCATTCCATCGAAACAGGTGAGTAAAGAAGAAGCTTTAAAGATTGTTTCCCATTTAAATCCAGATGCTTTTTATAGTGCAACATTTTGTCAAACGGATGGACATTTAAATCCATTTAAAATGACAGAAGCTTATTACTTAGCTGCGAAGAAACTGGGTGTAACTTTTTCATTTCATGAAGAAGTTAAAGCCATTGATGTCTTAAACGGTGAAATAAAACGTGTCCATACCAATAAAGAAACGTATGAAACGAACCGCATTGTGAACGCAGCTGGTGGTTACTCACATGAGATTGGACTTATGGCAGGCGTACATATCCCAGTTTATGCTGAAAATCATGAAATACTTGCGACAGAACCCGTTGAGAAAATGCAAGGACCGATGGTCATGTCATTTTCGAAAAATATTTATTGCCAACAAGTCCCTCATGGCGCATTTTTAATGGGTAGATCACACAAAGGTGCTCCTCATAACCATAATGTTGAATCATCATGGGAATTTTTAGATCACATGTCTAAAACACTTGTGGATATCATGCCAAAAGTTGCTGAACTTAGAGTTGTTCGTCAGTGGGGTGGATCTTACAACATGTCACCTGATCGTCAACCTATTTTAGGAGATACGGATGAACTTAAGGGATTTTACATGGCATGCGGCTTTAGTGGACATGGGTTCATGTTAGCTCCGATGACAGGATTATTACTTGCAGAAGTGATTTTAGGAGAAAAACCCTCGATTGATATGGAAACACTTCACATCAATCGATTCAAAAATCAAGAACAAATCGATCAAGAAAAATCAGTAGTATAAAAAGAAAGGAGATTATGATGGCAATCTATCATTATCAAACAGAACCACTTTTAGATTTTACAAAAGAGGAAAACATTAAAAAATATGAACAGGGTTTAAAGGTTGTAGAGGGGTACATGGGAAAAACCTATGAACTGATCATCAATGGTAAACGTGTTAAATCAGAAAAAACGATGGTATCATTAAACCCATCTAAACATCAAGAAGTCGTTGGTACCATTTATCAAGCGGGCTTAAAAGAAGCTGAAGAAGCGCTGCAAGTTGCTTTAAAAACGTTTGAAACATGGAAGTATGTTGATGCTAAAGTCAGAGCTGACGTCTTATTTAAAGCTGCTGGTATTATTCGAAAAAGAAAATTTGAATTTGCAGCACTCATGACGAAAGAAGCAGGTAAACCATGGGCAGAAGCGGATGCAGATGTTGCTGAAGCGATTGACTTTTTGGAATACTATGGTCGTCAAATGCTGACATTAACACGTATTGATGATGTTGTTTTATCAAGAAGAGATCTTGAAAGAAATGAGTATACGTATATTCCACTAGGTGTTGGAGCGATCATTTCTCCTTGGAATTTCCCACTCGCCATTTTAACTGGAATGACATCTGCTGCTATCGTTTCTGGTAATACGGTTTTAATCAAACCAGCATCAACCACGCAAGTGATTGCTTATAAGTTTGTTGAAGTCTTAGAAGAAGCAGGCTTACCACACGGTGTCGTCGCATTTTTACCAGGTAGTGGAGCCATTATCGGTGATTATTTAGTGAATCATCCGAAGATGAGATTTATCTCATTTACGGGTTCTAAAGATGTGGGTATGTCGATTTATGAAAAGGCTGCAAAAGTTCAAAAAGGTCAAATTTGGTTAAAGAGAGTCATCGCTGAAATGGGCGGAAAAGATGCAATCATCGTTGATGATGATGCAGATCTTGATTTAGCAGCAGATTCAATTGTTAAATCCGCATTTGGCTTTTCTGGACAAAAGTGTTCTGCATGTTCAAGAGCGATTATCCATGAACATGTTTATGATGAAGTCCTCTCAAAAATGACAAAACTTGTTGAAAAGATCAAAGTAGGAGACCCATCCGATATAGATACGTTTATGGGACCTGTCAACGATATTAAAGCATTTGAAAAAATATCTTCTTATTTTGCAATTGGTGAAAAAGAAGGTAAAAAAGTCATCGGTGGTATTGCTGATGGTAAAGAAGGTTACTTTATTCATCCGACCATCTTTAAAGATTTAGATCCTAAATCGACATTGATGCAAGAAGAAATATTTGGACCAATCTTAGCTGTTTGTAAAGTGAAGTCATTTGATGAAGCAATTGAAGTTGCAAATAACACAGAATACGGATTAACTGGTGCTGTGATTTCAAGAAATCGTATGCACTTAGAACAAGCAAGAAGAGAGTTCCATGTTGGAAATCTTTATTTAAACCGTAAATGCACAGGTGCGATTGTTGGTTATCAACCTTTTGGTGGATTCAACATGAGTGGTACCGATTCTAAAGCAGGCGGTCCAGATTATCTGATCTTACATATGCAAGGTAAAACTGTTTCTGAAACATTCTAAAAAAAAGAAGTACAAGATGATGTCTTGTACTTTTTCATTTTTAGAAGTAACGATGTTTGATTTCATATAAGAAGATGGTTGCTATCAGTAAATCTGCTGCGCCACCAAAGGATAAGTGATTTTCAATGGCATAAGTGGTGAAATCTTTAACTTCATCGAGATGTGTTGCATCAATAGAGGCAACCCTTTTTTTAATCATCATGTAGTTTTCAAAGCTACCTGAACGTTTCAATAGTACAGTATCATCAGTCGATCTGATCAATTGCTGTAAAACAACACGCATAAGTTCATCTGTTAAAGGTTGATCACCAATCAGATTAAGCGCATGATGAACTGATGGAAGTCCAAGGTACGCTTCACCGCGAGCACCTAAGATTTGATGCTCATGGTATGCTTTTTCGCCAAATGTTTTAGGCTTTTTTTCAAAGTCACTTAAAATATTTTGCGATAAGTGATGTATGTTTTGAAAGATATGATTAAAATCTTGTTTATGTTTAAGCGTGTAACCTAATGAAAGCGTCACTAAACCTAAGATAAAGATTAAACCTTTGTATGTGTTGATGCCTTCGGTATGTTTAAGCATCTCTTTTTCAGTTTTAATGCCTATTGGTCTTGCAAGATCAAGTAATAGATAGAGTTCATCATGTGTGTATCCAAGTTCAAAGAGTTTGACAAAATAGGGCATAATGAGTGGGTGTGAGTCTAACATGAGCTGATAATCCATGTCATGATGCGATCCCATACTTGTTGGTGTCACGAGACCAAATTTATGATCTAAATTGAGTTCTTTGATGACAGCATGTTCAGCTATTTCTTTAATTTCATCATCTAAATGCTGTTTGACGATACGTTTGATAAATGTGATGATATCCTTGACATCGTGTTTTCTTGAGCGAACACATTGGTGTGCAGGTTGATCACAGAGATAACACTTTCTTGGAGGTATTCCAAGTGATGATCTCGTCCATAATTGATCTGGGGTTTGCCATAAATCTAAGTCAATAAGTCGACCTAGAGGAATACTTTCTTCAAGTTGAATCAAATCTCGTTTAAACTGTTTAGCATTAAGAAGACTTAATGAAAAAAGCGTATAAGGACCATCAGATGAATCAAAACGAATGGTATCAGAAATTGTATATCTTTTTTTAATAAGTGATTCAAAAAAGCGTACAACAAGATATGCTTCATGAGATTCTCTTAATTCAGTTGGCATATTTGCACGAATGGAAAGAACCAATTCATGGCCTTGATGAAGCCATAATTCGATTGTTTTTGCACGTTGTTCTCTTGCTGCTAAAATGGTATCATGCATGAAAAAGTGCCTTGCCTTCCTTTGACATTAAAAAATTAAATGTTGCTTTTGGAACGAGTGGTTTAATGTCTTTATATTTTTTTTCTTGCATTAACTTCCTAACGATTGAAGCTGAAATAACCATGTCATGATGTGATTTGCGAGGGATGACTTTTAGTTTTTCACCGATTATTTTTTTCATGACTTCATTATATGCTTCAGTCGTTAAATCTGTAGGTTCTGTACCTACATAGCGATAATTTAGTTCAAACATGGGGAAGAAGTAATATTTAAATATGGATATATCAAGATTCATATATGCTTCTGAAATATCACTTAATTCTTTCATAAAATAAGTTGGAAATGTGGCTGAACTAATAATATAAGGTGTTGATTTTAAGACATGTACGTTTTTTAAATGTTTCGTCGCTTTTTTAACGATTTGATAACGAACCTCAAATGGAAAAACAGACTTGTTTTCTTCCACTAAAAAGATAATCACATCATTCATTTCTTTAGCACATGTTTCAATGAGATAGAGATGTCCTTTGGTCATTGGGTTACAATTCATAACGATGGCTGCTCTTTCACCGTGCTTCGGTTTTAATGTGAGTTTTAATGCAAGAAGATGATCAGAAATCGGATAAAGTTTATTTTCAAAAAGAACGAGTTGATCGGTTTCATATACGAGTGAGAAAGGATATCCCATGAAAAGATGTTTATTCTCAGGTTTCGTAAATAAGAAATATTTATTGATTTGTAATTCTTCAAAATGACGAATCACGTGTTGAAGTAAGATTGCGGTTAATTGTTCACCTTGTCGATTCGTGACAACACCAATCATTTTAATCACATTTTCGTGGGTGGAAATGGTTCCGATCATCTCTTGGTCATCATATAAGTTATAGGTTGATGAAACATGATTATCCATCGTAAGATGAAGCGACTCTAAAAGATGTCGTGTTTTTTCTTTTTCGGATTCATTTTTTACCACAACGAAATGATATGCCATTCTATTCTCCCTTGACTTCGTAAATGCTATCGATAATTGATCCATCACGATAGCGAACTACACCAACAATTTTCCCCTGAACATTCATGTCTTTAGGAATTCCTGTGATCTGATGTGCTTTATGAAGAAGTTCATCAATCGTCACAATTGGAAGAGAACTATCTTTAAGTAAGTGAATGAGGTCTTGTCTTTTAGGATTAATCGCAATCCCTCGTTCAGTGACTAAAACATCCACGGTTTCACCCGGTGTTGTAATTGTTCTTACTTTATTTTTTACCATAGAAAGTCGTGATTTGAGCAAATTTGTCGTAATAATCGTCAGTTTCGCACCAAATGCGGTGTCTGAGTGTCCACCACTACCGCCCATAAGGTGTCCAAATGAATCGGTTGTGACATTCACATTAAAGTTTAAATCAATCTCAGTGGCACCTAAAACAACCACATCGAGTTCATTGACTTTAGGTTGATCAAAAGGATTTCCATAAGATGAAGCACTCATCATTAAATGATTCTTATTACGTTGATAAGATTTGATAGCTTCTAAATCAAAACATTGAACATCATAGAGCTTTTCAAATAAGCCTTCTTCATGCATCGTGACTAAAAAATTGGTGATACCACCCGATGCAAAACGACCAACAATCTTATTTTCTTTCATGACGTGTTTGATATCTTGAGCAACTGCAAGTGAAGTACCACCCGCACCAGTTTGAAAACTGAATCCTTTTTTGATTAAACCGCATGCCTCTATTAAAGCTGCAGTATTTTTAGCGATTTTTAATTGAATGGGATCTCGAGTAGGTTTCGTTGTTCCACTTTGAATACCATTTGGATCGCCGATGGAGGGTATATGCAAAATGGCATCTACATATCTACCATCAATATCAATTGTTTTAACACGGTCAACATAATTATCCGTGACGACTATTTTTTTCTTCGCATATAGTAAATCTGGAATCGCATAGCCAAGTGTACCACACGCAGAAGGACCTTCCGTGCCATTACCGTGACCACAATGATCTACAGAAGGAACTGCAATAAATGCGATATCGATTCTAAGTTCACCTGATTCAATCGCTCTTGGTCTACCACCATGTGTATCCATGACAAGAAGTTCTTTTAAATACCCTTCTTCAATTGCTTTTGCAACAGGTCCATTCACGTAATTTGAATAGATTTGCGTAACGTTTCCTTGTTTAATCAATGAAACCATGGGTTCATGAACAGGAAAAATAGCACTAGGTGCTAATATCATATTCTTCAATTTTCTCTTTTTGATTTCAGATAAAACGAGATTTAATACAGCGTCACCATTTCTTAAATGATGGTGAAATGATAAAGTCATTCCATCTTTAATTTCAAAGGTATCAAAGATTTCAGAGATTTGGTGATAAACAGGTTTATGTCCACCACCTACAATCACTTCATCGATTAAAACGCGTTTTTGTTTCTTGATAAAAAAGTCAGCACCTTGATAAGGTAACATGCCTTCAGGAATTTGTCTTCCTAATCCATTGGTGATGGTAGTCATGATTTCACCTTCTCCAATAATTTTTTCGCACGATCAATAATCGGTTTATCAACCATTTTGCCATCCACTGAAAAGACACCTTTGTGATTAAGGAGTGCTTCTTTTTCCGCTTCAATCACACGTTTAGCATATACAATCTCCTTTTCTGTTGGAGAAAAAATGGTATTGATATCATCAATTTGAATGGGATGAATACATGATTTACCAGACATACCTAAACGCTTTGCATGTTTAGCATCTGCGATTAAACCTTCTTTATCAGATACATCAGTAAAAGGTGTATCAATGGCATCTTTTCCATAAGCTTTTGCAGCATAAATGACAAGTTGTCTCGCAAGTAGAATCTCCTCAGCATCTTTTGTTCTTTCAACTTCTAAATTGGTTGCTAAGTCTTCACCACCAAGAAGAAGCGCTGAAACTCTACTTAAAGATGCGATTTGATTAACTTCGAATAAGGCAATAGCTTGCTCAATGATTGGGATTAACATCAATTTCTTATCACGTTTTAATTTTTTCTCGAGTTTCTCGAGTTTTTCTTCGAGTTGAACAAGATCTTGATAACGTGCTTTGGGAACCATAATGGAATCAATTGGCCAACTTAATGCACGTTTTAAATCTTCATCTGCATAGATAGAATCAAGTTGATTCATACGAATGATAAGTTCGACACCTTCTAATTGATAGGTTTCAAAATATGCAGAAAGAAGGTCGCGTGCAGCGTCTTTCTCCATTAAACTAATGGCGTCCTCTAAATCAAAGATGAGCCCATCTGTATCAAATATATCTGCATTTTGCAGCATGGCTGGTGAATTTGCAGGAATAAAAAGTAAACTACGTCTCACTTTACATCCTCCAATCTTTTTAGTGCAGTTTTTAATCTTGCGGTAATGGTATAATCGAGTGCACCTTTATCTTGAATATGTACTTTGATGTTTTTAACTTTTAATTGATTTAACACATCTAAAATCACAGCAAGTATTTGATCACCGAAAGCTTCTTTAACGATGCTATCGATGATAATCTCTTGTTGATCTTGCTTGGTGACTGTAATCATACAGTCATTGGATTCTAAAGTTCCTGCTGTTGCATAAGTCATGCGTTCACCTACTTACGTGCTTTACTGATTGCAATCACACGTTCCATCATATTATTAACGATCATATATCCTGAATCGACATCCATTGCTGGTTTTGCTAAACATAAGTCTGCTTCGCATGCGATTGCGACAGAAGTCGTTGCTTCAGCTGAAATATTGGTTTCATTACATGTACCACCGCAATATGCACCAATCTTCTTTTCTTTACAGTAAAGAATGGCTTCAGCAATGTTATTAATACCACCTAGATCTGGTGTCTTAATTTGAAGCATGTGTCCTGCTTTTTGGTCAGCAAAGTATTTAATATCTTCAACGGTGTTACACCACTCATCTGCTACGATTTCAAGAGGTGTTCCAACTTCATCAAGTTTTTTAGTGATTTCACGAAGTGCAATCATTGTACCTTCGCGGTCGCCTGTATCAATCGGACCTTCAATGCGTAAGAAGAAGGGTTTTGCAGTTTCAGCTAAATCAATGAGATATGTAACAATTTTTTCAATGTCATTGTTAAAAGCTATGCCTAAAGTTCCATATAAATCGATATGGAAAACAGGGAGATAGTTTGGATCTGTTCTTTTTGCTAAAACACGGTCACGCATCCAAATGACATAATCTTTTAAGATTTCACCGTGGTAACCTAGTTTTTCTTTGACATTATTAATTAAAGCATGTGGCATAGAATCCACTTCTTTTAAAATCATTTTGTCGACGTTTGTATATCTATCATCACCCGATTGTGCAAAGATAGGAATACGATGTAATGTTTTTAAGGTTGGATGATATTCATCACGGATAACTTCAGCCATCGTACGTTTTGTTGAGATTGCTGTCGCTGATAATAAAGCTTGTGTAATACCATAACGTATTGCTGTATGGATACGGTTACCATCAATTTTCATGCGGTCATATTTTTCTGCTAAAGGTTTAAACAATAAAACATCTTCACCAACTAAAAAGGGTGAGATGTGTTTTTCAATAAATGGAATAAAATCTTCAGCTAAAAAGAGAGGATCTCTTCCACCAGCACCAGAGTATTGAACAGCAGCACAATCACCTACTGCAATATCCCCGTTTTCAAGAAGAAGTTGCACAGAAACAGCTTCTCCAGGCACTCTGACTTCTTTAAATCCATCTGTCATGGCTTCACCGATATACATGAAACCATCTTTCTTTGCATCTTTTTTGATAGCTTTTTGGTCATCAAAATAAAATCCTGTGTAACTTTTTGTTAGAATAACTTGTTTAATCTTCATGTGATTTACTTTCTTGCCTTCTGAGGTCTTCCAATCATTTCGCCCATTGATACTGCGTAAACATCATCAACGGTCATTTGGAACGTAATACTGCGGCCTTCAGTTTTTGCCCTTTCATCTAGTTTTGCCTTATGGAATGCTTTTATGTCATCACTCATACCTAAATTGCCAAATTCAAGGATGCGTACACAACCTTCGTTGTCTCTTGCTGGTAAAATTTTGTTTTGATTTTGTTTAGAGGGTGCAAAAGGTACGTCAATCACACCGAGTTCAAACGCTTTAATCGTACCAACAGCTAAATCACCATCACCCAGTTTAAACACATGATCCATTAAGCAATTAACTTCTTTACGGATTTGTTCTTTCTCAATGTCTAAAGCTTCTGAGGAAGGCATTTTTTGATCTTTGAGAAGTGATACAACCATTTTAGATTCACGAATTCCAAAAGCATTAATTTCTTTTGTTGGAACACCGATGGATTCATAAGGTGTTTTTGTGATCATTTTGGTTGCACCAGCAAGTGCTGCAACGGTAGATGCCATTGCAATTAAACCAGAAGCTTTAGCTTCATCTTGAGGAAACCCTCCCATCCACTGATGGAAAACGGTTGTTACATAGCAGTCATACCCATATCTTTTTAAATAATCATCGGTTAGTTCTTGAAGCATTTGAATGGCTGCAACATCTTGATTGACGTTACCACATTGGCCGTAACCAACCGTAATGTTTTTAACACCTTGTTCAGCAGCAAGCATCGCTTCAATAATACCAATCGTAATCGCAATCGATGGTGGAACAAGAGTGCCTGTGAGAGGTCCAAAAGGTTCACGGTTAATATGGATCCCTTGTTCCTCATAAAAACCGACTAAACGATCACAGTATTGCCAGTAATAAATAGAATCTGCGAGTGAAATGTTTTTCGCATAGGGAAGATTATACGAAATACCTCCACCTTCATTGGATGTCCAACCAGCTGCATGGATAATTTCAGATAATAATCTTGCATCAGGTGTACCGTGTCTTGCTTGCAAAGGCACATTGACTGAGTCTAAAACCTCTTTACATGCACTAACACCATGGTTAACTGCAGGAAAACCATTTAACATTGATCTTCCTTCTTTTTGAGAAACTAAAATACCTTCTTCAGCTTCAGCGTATCGATTTTGACGTGTGTATGAATCGATCGTAGAAGGCAGAAAATCAGCGCCTGCTGCTTCCAAATGGCGCATTAAATCGATGTGTTCATTTAAAAGTGCAACACCTGCACGAGGTTGAACATATGTTCTTTTTTCTTCTTTTGCACGCATCAATTTATATGCAAAATTTTTGTGATTAGGGACATTTTTTAATGTCTTAATCGTAAGATCCAAATCGAGTTGTGGATCCAATCCGGTTGGCCATGATGCCAAAACTTCTTTACGCATGGCAAGAAACTTTTCAATTGGCCATTTTTTATTAACAACTTGCATGATGTTCTCCTAAAGTTTAATCATTCGTTTTTTCATAATACGAAGTGCAATTTCTGGATAATCCATAGAAAGTAAACCCATTGCTGATAAGATATAATCTTTGTCAAGCATTACTTCTGGGTGTATTGGTCTAAGTTCAAGTGATTCTTTGTGTTCAATCGCTAAAGCTTTTTCTAAAAGTGCTTTGGGATGTGGACTATTGATAACAACGCCACCAGTTCCAATGAATAGATTGACATGAGACAAATCTTTACCTGTTTGATGATACATCATACCCATCGGTGTATAAACACCTTTTAATGTGCCAACATGTCTGCTTAATGCAACATCGATGCAGGTTGCTGCAAGTAGATCTTCATGTATATAATCTTCTTCAGTAACGGGTATAAAATCGATGTGTTCATGACGCATTTCACAGATATGTTCAATATCAACACCTTGATTGTGATAAGAAGCAATCTTTGATGGTGTCATTGACTGTAGTATACCTTTTGCAGAATAACGCATACCTAAATCACCTTCAACCGTACGTTTTGCGTAAGGTTCTTCAAGTCCAGTCATCACAGCATTCATTTTTGTAGGTAGTCCTGATGCAAGTGAATAAACATCTGTTGTCGCACCACCCACGTCAGCTAACATTAAATCACCTAATCCAGGTTCATCACCATAACCTTTTGAGAGTAGTTCAGCAGCCATTAACACGGCATGAGGTGTTGGTAGAACGACTCGGTCTATGATCGCTTCAACTTTTTTGATCCCTTTAGCTTCAATAATGTTTTTGACAAAAATATCTTTGATACGATCTCTGGCAGACTCAATATTTAACTGATTGAGCTTTGGCATGACATTATCGCACATAAAAAAAGTTTTATTTGCTGATGATAAAATCGCTTCAATATCATCAGATGCATCCTTATTGCCAGCAAAAACGATGGGAGCTTTAATGTTTGATTCAGCAAGTTTTTTGGCGTTATGAATAACGCATTCGCTGTTACCACCATTTGCTCCACCAGCAAGAAGAATGATATCTATTCTTTTGTCGATAATTTTTTGAATCTCTTGATTGTTGATATGATGTGATAAGACAAGCTCCACTTTAGCACCTGCACCTAAGCAGACTCTTTTTGCAGCTTCTGTGGTTAGTTCTTCAACTAAACCTATTGCAACCATCTTTAAACCGCCAGCAGCAGAAGAACATGCAATCACTTTTTCAAAGGTAACATCAGTATTCATTTTCTTCTTTAAGATAGATAATGTTTTTTCATAACCTTCAATGATGTTAGTTTCTACAGTTGTCACCGATTTAGCGGTTTGGATGATATCTTCACTCTCAAGGTCGACTGCAGTTAATTTGGTAAACGTTGAACCAAAGTCGACGAGTAGATAGCATCTCATTCTATGCCCCCTAAGTCTTCTTTAATCGTATCTAAAACCATATCGATGGTTGTTCCTGGTGGATAGACACGATCAAACCCCATATCTTTAAAACGCTTTTCAACATCTTTAAAATCTTGTTTACCTACGACGATATTGCCACCCACGTAAAGTAAAATATCGGTTAATCCGGCTTCATTACATTTATCTCTCATACCACGGCAATCAAGTTCACCATGTCCATAAAGTGATGAGACCATAATTAAACGAGCTGATGTTTCAATCGCTGCATTGATAAAGTCCTCTTGAGATGATAACACGCCAACATTGACGACATTATACCCTTCACGTGTCAACGTGTACTCAATGATTCGATTACCAACAGCATGAACATCAGCTCCGATAACGCCTATAACAATTGATTTCATTTTCTCCTCCAGCTTGCGTTATGACATAAAAATAAAACGCTTACATACACTTGTATTTTAATACAAAGCGACCAAAATTACAACACACTTCTGTCATTTGCGTTTGACTTTTTTTCGTGTATAATGAAGTTGGGTGATAACATGCGGGAAATAGAGATGAATTTCATCACACAAACGGTGAAAGAACTCGCGATTGATGCAAATTGCAACATTGGTAAATCCTTTATCGATGTACTTCGCGAAGCATTAAAAAAGGAAAAATCAGAGATCGGAAAAAATGTGATTGAACAAATCATTGAAAATGATACGATTGCCATGGAGAATAAAGAACCCATGTGTCAAGACACGGGTGTTGTGGTTGTCTTTGTCGAGTTGGGTTATGATGTTCACCTAAAGGGTGATCTTTATGATGCTATTAATGAAGGTATTCGTCAAGCTTATCAAGAAGGTTTTCTAAGAAAATCAGTTGCAAAACATCCCATTACACGAGGAAATACCAATGATAATACACCAGGAATTATACATGTAAAATTAGTTCCAGGCGATCAAATTAAAATAACACTTGCACCCAAAGGTGGTGGCAGTGAAAATATGAGTTTAGTGAAGATGCTGGTGCCTTCAGATGGCATTGAAGGTATTAAAAAACTTGTGCTTCACACGATTTTTTATGCGGGTGGGAAACCATGTCCTCCTTTAGTCGTTGGTATTGGATTAGGTGGGAATCTAGAAAAATCTGCGATCATCGCTAAAGAAGCGATCATGCGCGATTTACATGATGTTAATCCTGATCCTGTTTTAGCGAAACTCGAACAAGAATTATTAGATGAGATCAACACCCTTGGTGTAGGACCTATGGGATTTGGTGGATCAACGACTGCTTTAGCGGTTAAAATTAATGCGTACCCCTGTCATATTGCAAGTCTTCCGGTAGCCATCAATTTGCAATGTCATGCATCAAGACATAAAGAAAGAGTGATCTAATGAAAGTTCACACACCGATTAGAGAACAAGATATTAAAAACATGAGAGTTGGCGAAATCGTCTACATCAGTGGCATCATTTATACAGGAAGAGATGCAGCACACAAAAGATTAGTTGATACGCTAGATAAAGGCGAAAAACTACCCATCGATTTGAAAGGACAAGTCATTTATTATGTTGGCCCAACACCTGCTAAACCAGGTAGACCGATTGGATCTTGTGGACCTACATCCAGTTATCGTATGGATGCATATTCAACGAAACTCATGAAAGAAGGCATAAAAGTGATGATTGGTAAAGGTGATCGCAGTGATGCCTTTATCAAGGATATGATTCAAGAACAAGGTGTATACTTACAAGCTGTTGGTGGTGCAGGTGCCCTTTTATCACGCAAAGTTAAAACATCAGAAGTCATTTTGTATCACGATTTAGGTGCTGAGGCTATTTATAAACTTGAAGTTGAAGATTTCCCAGCGATTGTGACATATGATATTTACGGTGGAAATTTAATCGTTGATGAAGTTAAAAAATATCAAACAAAACCCTATGATTTTGAGGAACGCACTTAAACGTTCCTTTTTTATAAAACAAAATTTTAAAATCTCGATATAATAAAATTACAAAAAGAGGTGCATTTATGAAATTCATTAAAGTCGTACTCATCTTTCTTTTATCCGTTGTTATGATTGCTGTAATTTTCCTTGCAACGATGACTGTTTTAGAATATCGACCTAAGGCTATTGAAGAAGTTTCTATTGAAAACAATCAAGAACAAAGTGTTTTACTTGATACCGAAATGACCATCATGACATTTAATATGGGCTATGCAGGTCTTGGTGAAGATGAAGACTTTGTGATGGATGGTGGAACAAAAGGTATACCTGAAAGTAAGGATGTTGTATCTGCATACTTTGAAGGTATTAAACAAGTTCTATCAGACTATCCTGCTGATTTTCATCTCATGCAAGAAGTCGATTTAAAAGCAAGAAGAAGTTATAAAACAGATCAAGTCTTAGGTATCACAAATCATCTTGGTGAAACCTATAGTACGCAATTTGCATATAATTTTAAATCACCTTTTGTCCCGTTTCCAGTTTCATTAACTGATTATATTGGTTATGTTGAAAGTGGAATTGCAACATATACGACATATCGTATTGATCAGGCAACCAGATATCAATTTCCAGGTTCGTTTAGTTGGCCACTCAGAGTCGCAAACCTAAAAAGAGCAATGATGGTTTCTATCTTAGATATCGAAGGTTCAACTAAAGAACTCCATATCGTTAATCTCCATATGTCTGCCTATGATGCAAGTGGTACTTTAAGAGAACAAGAAATGGCATTTTTAAAGACCTATTTAGAAGAACAACAAACCCTTGGGAACTACGTCATTATTGGTGGCGATTTCAATCAAACATTCCCTGATGCAAAAGATCTATATCCCGTCAAAGATGGACTTTGGGAAGCGTATCCTATCGAAGCTGATTTTTTGCCAGAAGGCTATCACTTCGAAATTGACACACATAGTCCAACGTGCCGGTTACTCAATCAACCTTATGATCCTAATGATGAAGATACACAATATTACATCATCGATGGTTTCATCGTTTCAAATAACATTGAAGTCTTAGCTTATGATGGAACAAATATCGGTGCTAAAACGATTAACCTTGATTTTAGTTATTCAGATCACAATCCAGTTATTCTAAAATTCAAACTCATCTAGGAGGATATCTATGAACTTAAAATTGATGCAAGAAGATGTCTTTGAGCGTGTCGATAGACTCATTGATAAACATGGTCCAAGACTTGCAGGAACAAATGCAAGTTTAGATTGTGCAGAAGATTTATTTCAAGAATTAAATACATTTGCTGATCATGCAAAAAAGGAAGATTTTAATGTGTTCCAAGGTGCCTTTTTAGGTTGGATTCGCATACTTGTTTTCTCATATACGTTAGGACTTGTTTTCCTATGGCTAGGACTACCATTAATCACACTGATTGTAGCAATTATTTCAATCTTAATTTTGACACTTCAATTTTTTTTATATCTTCCTCTTTTAGATCGATTTTACCCAAAGAAAAAAGGAAGAAATGTTTACGGTATTTTAGAGCCAACAAAAGAAGTAAAGCAACAAGTTATTATCAGTGGTCATCATGATAGCGCACACGTTTTTAACTTTTTTATTCATCAACCAAAACTCTATAATTTAAGAACGACTGGCTCTATTTTCTTTGTTATTCTAATGATTATCTTGTCTGCTAGCTCACTCTTGTTTAAAGATGTTATATGGCTTTATTGGACTATCAATGTGGTTTTGTCTTTTGGCTTTATTTTGGTTGGTCAAATGTGGTTTTTCTCATCAAAAAAAGTTGCTCCTGGTGCAGGGGATAATTTAGTAGCAAGTTCGGTTGCCATAACTTTGGGTAAGCATTTTAGAAAGTTACGCGACCAAGGAAATGGATTAGAACATACACGAATCATTATCATGAGTTTTGATGCTGAAGAAGAAGGTTTAAGAGGTGCTCGAGCGTTTGCAAAAAAACATCAAGAGCATTTCAAAAAAACGAAGACTTATTTACTCAATATGGATTGTTTATATGATGAAAAAGAACTCTTCTTCTTAACATCTGATTTAAATGATTTTGTGAAACTTGATTCCTCATTAGCGGATGAACTTGTTGGTATTGCGCAACAATTAGATATCAAAACGAAAACACAGAAACAAGCATTTCTTACAGGTGGTACAGATGCTGCTGAACTTGCCAAAAAAGGTGTTCATGCAACTACTTTAATCGGAATGCCTTGGACAAATAAAGAGCGTAGTTTAGTTTATCATACCCCTCAAGACACAATTGATCATGTAAATCCAAAAGTAGTAGAAGATACACTTGCAATCTATGCAAGATGGATTTTAGAAAAAGATTTAATTTAAGGAGGCTTATTGCCTCTTTTTGATGATTGATAACCTATGTTATAATAAACATAAAAGATTTAACATGCTGAGGTCAACCATGAAAGAAACCAGATTGAATCGTATCAAAAAGTATGAATGTTCGTTCTTAACACTTTATGATGATGATGTCCAATTAGCTAATCAAAAGCTTGGTAAAAGAGTCGTGATTAAACACCCGGGTGGCGCATGTGTTTTACCGCTTTTAAGTGATGGAAGAGTGATATTAACTAGACAATATCGTTATCCCATTGAACAGATTAGTATTGAAATACCTGCAGGTAAAAAAGATGTATTAGGTGAGGACAGTTTAGCGTGTGCAACACGTGAATTAGAAGAAGAAACAGGTTATGTCTCAGATGATATATCACATCTTTTTACATTACATCCTTGTGTGGGATATTCTGATGAAAAATTAGATATTTTTATTGCGAAATCTTGCTACAAAAAAGAAAATCCCAAAGCGATGGATGAAGACGAAAACATCGATGTCTTTTTTATTGATCAAAAAGAAGCTAAACGATTGCTAGATTCAGGTGAAGTCACCGATGGTAAAACAATCATTTCACTTCAATACTATCTCATGATGGGGTTAACCTTATGAAAAAAAGATATATGGATATTCAGCAAAGTTTTTTAATGTCACTGCTTAAACCCTTAGTCTATCTATGGATGCGTCATGATAGCAAACGTAAAGTTTTTATTGGTGAAGGTGTTAATTTAAGACGCAAAGAACCATATGTGATGCTTGCCAATCATACGTTTATGTTTGATGTGATACATGTTCCATTAAGAGTAAAACGAGTCCCTTTTATAGTTGCTAACCAAACATTATTTAAGAAAAAAGCGACGAAATTTTTGGTAAGTCAAGTTGCACATGTCATCAGCAAACAAAAAGGTCAAAGTGATACTTCAACTGTCAGAGATTTAATCTCTGCAGTAAAAAGAGGGTATCCCATTTTAATTTTTCCAGAAGGTGACACAACCTTCTTTGGAGAAACTGGATACATTGAAGAATCAACGATGAAACTGATTAAAAAGCTTGAAATCGATGTAATAACCTGTAATGTAAGAGGCGGTTACTTATCTAAACCAAGATGGGCGACGGGAAAGAGAAAGAAACGCTATGCTGAATTCCATTACGAGCTAACCATCTCTAAAGAAAAAATCAAAGAGATGAGTGTTGATGAGATCAATGAAACGATTAAAAAAGCTTTATATCACAATGCATATGCTTTCCAAAAAGAGCGCATGATTCCTCATCCAGGTAAAGAACTTGCTAAAGGACTAGAGGATGTTCTCTATGTTTGCCCAGTATGTAAGGATCTACATACCTTAGAAACAAACGGAAATCATATCAGTTGTAAGTCATGTCACACCAAAGGCTATATGGACCAATACGGGTTCATCCATGGGTTTACATATGATAACTTAATTGATTGGAATCAATTCCAACGTCAATATAAAAAAGCATTAATCGAATCTTCGTTTGAAAGCAAGGCTATCCTCTATTTTGTTAATGAAAAAACGATGGGACTAGATCAAATTGGAGAAGTTAATCTAACATATAAAGATGAGAAGTTTTCCGTTGAAGGTAGTTATCATCAAGACATTCCAATTCATGAAATCAGTAATCCAACGCTAACCATGCGTCGTGATTTCGCGTTTTTTTATCAAGATAGAAACTATCTTTTCAAGCTTGAACATAAAGCTATTGCCTTCCTAAGAATTGCACAAGATAAATACTGAAAACATAAAAAAGGTATGGTATTGTAAGCCCTTTCAGCGTATAATAAAAGTATTGACATGAACGATGCCTAGAAGGAGATTTTTTTACTATGGAAATGACAGCTTACATCAAAGAAACACGTGATGCTGGTTTTAAAAAGGTTAAGAAACCAATCCCCGATCAGTTAAAACCAGATGAAGTATTAATCAAGGTTTTAGCGACATCCATTTGTGGAACAGACGTACATATATATAAATGGGATAGATGGAGTCAAGGGCGTATTAAACCACCACTAACTGTTGGTCATGAGTTTTCAGGTCGTGTGATCAAAGTGGGGTCAGAAGTAACAACGATAAAAATCGGCGATATTGTATCTGCTGAAACACATATTGTTTGTGGCACATGTGAATTTTGTAAACGTGGTGAGTACCATATTTGTGAAAACACAAAGATTATTGGTGTAGATACTGATGGTTGTTTTGCAGAATATGCGAAGATGCCAGCCTATAATTTAATAGTTAATCATACAAAAACAGAACCTAAATATTTATCGATTCAAGAACCACTGGGTAATGCTGTTCATACCATGATGCATTTTGATATCGTTGATAAGACAGTAGCTGTTGTGGGATGTGGACCTATTGGTTTAATGGGTGTTAATATTGCAAAAGCTATGAAATCTAAAAAGATTATCGCTATTGAAGTCAATGACTACCGCATTAAATTAGCGAAAGAACTTGGTGCAGATGTTGTGATCAATCCGTTAAAAGAAGATGTCATTAAACGTGTATTAGAAGAAACTGATGGCCGTGGTGTTGATGTTGTTACAGAATTTTCTGGTAACAAGCAAGCGATTGAACAAGCGTTTAAATACGTTAAAGCTGGCGGTAAAATGTCGATGTTAGGTATTGTGAGTTCGAACATTGAAATTGATTTATCCAATGATGTCGTCTTTAAAGGTGTAAGTATTTACGGAGTCGTTGGTAGACGCATGTTTGAAACATGGGATCAACTGACTGCCATGATAAAAAATAAACAACTTGATTTAGAAAAGATTATTACTCATTTTTATCCATTTGAAAAAATGGAAGAAGCGATGGCAACCATGATTTCAGGTGACAGTGGAAAAGTGGTTCTCGTCTTAGAATAAGGAGGTATTATGGCAACGATAGAACAGAAACTACAAGGTTTAAAAGACAATGGGACTTATCGTGTATTACCGGTGAATGAAGGACCTTGTGAAGCCATCATTAAACTAAATGGTCATGATGTTATTAACTTATCATCAAACAATTATTTAGGATTTGCGAATCATCCCAGATTAAAACAAGCAGCGATTGATGCTATATCTAAATATGGTGTTGGTGCTGGTGCAGTTAGAACGATCGTTGGTAATATGGATATCCATGAACAACTTGATGAAGTGATTGCTCATTTTAAACATGAAGAAGCAGCACTTGTCTTTCAATCAGGGTTTGCTTGCAACGCAGGCGTGATTCAAGCCATTGTTGATGAAGGTGATTTGATCATATCCGATGAACTTAATCACGCATCAATCATTGATGGTGTTCGTTTATCAAAAGCAGATCGTGCAGTTTTTAAGCACTCAGATATGAATGACTTAGAACGTGTACTCAAAGAAAAAAGAGCAAACTATCAAAATGTGTTGATCATTACTGATGGCGTATTCTCGATGGATGGCGATATTGCTAAACTTCCTGAAATCGTTAAACTTGCTAAAAAATACCAAGCTTTGACTTATGTGGATGATGCACATGGTTCAGGTGTATTAGGAAAATCAGGTAGAGGTACAGTTGATCATTTTAATTTGCATGGTCAAGTTGACTTTATCATTGGAACTTTATCCAAAGCGATTGGTGTTGTTGGTGGTTATGTATGTGGCAGTAAAGCATCACGTGATTGGTTACTCCATCGCGGAAGACCCCTATTATTTTCAACAGCCATGATGCCAAGTGCTGCAGCAGCAATCATTGAAGCATTTAAGATGTTAGAAGAAACAACGTCTTACACAGATAAGCTTTGGGATAATGCAAGATATTTTAAAGATTTGCTTAAAAAAGAAGGATTTGATATTGGGCATAGCGAAACACCGATTACACCTATTATGGTAGGTGATGAAGCGAAGACAATCGCATTTTCTAAAGAACTTCTAAAGCGTGGTGTTTACGTTTCTGGTATCGTATTTCCAACAGTTCAACGTGGTAAGGGTAGAATTCGTTGTATGGTTTCAGCACTTCACTCGAAAGAAATGCTAGCAAAAGCTGTTCAGATCATTACAACAACAGCAAAAGAAATGAGCATTTTATCATAATAACACACATATAAATATTAAATAAAACACTTCATCTTATGATACAATCAAAGTATATGAGAAGAGGTGTTTTTTATGCTAGAGAAGATGAGATCAAATCCAATTGCTAAAGTGAATACTCTAGGTCCATACCATGTTGAAAAAAATCAGTTTGCAAATTATTATCTCATCCATAAAAAAAATCAACACCTTTTAGTCGATTTAGCACCTATTCATTTCTTTGATCAGTTTAAACAAGACATTGAAAAAGACATACCGATTTCGTCAATTACCCATCTTGTTTTAATGAACCGCATGTTAACAACACTTCATGTGATAACAGAATTGATTCATAACGGATTCAAAGGTGTCATTGTTACAGATCGTTATCTTGCAAGTCAATTAGAAACATCGAAGCTCAATGTAGATATTTATGTGGTTGATGATCATCAGTATCAGTTAAAAAATGGTGAAGAAGTTATTTTATCATTTGCAACTATCCAATTTTTGCCATATCCTGATATGATTGTCACGTTTGAACCAGTTCAATCCATCTTATTTCCGGGATTATTATTTTCAAGTTATCAAGAGGATTTAAATCCTCTCACTGATACTGATCTTCAAAAAGCGATTTTCACATTTCACAAAGAAATCATGCCATCTTCACAATTTATCGTACCAGCACTCACAAAAATTGAAAAATTAAAACCTAAAATCATTTTACCAGCTTATGGTACACTCCTTGATGAATCTCTTGTCCTATTAGCGATGGAGTGGATGAGAAAAATGAGCTTTCATAATAACTACATCAGCAACAGTAAAACAGGTGGAGCCATTGAAAATTTAGATTATTTTATGTTGATTAACCAATTAATCATGGCACTTGAAAAACACTATTCACGCATAGAAATCTTAAATACATTTATTGGTTCAGCATTTAATTTAGATCACGAAACATTGACATTAAAGAAAACATCACTTGCCAATTATAAGATGTGGCATCAGTTTTTTGATGTTGTTTTCTCAAAAAAAGGAATGTCTTGGCTCATTATCATGGAACCCACACTACAGCACTTGATGCGTACTTATGGTGTTGAACTTCCTTCCATTTACCGCACTGAAACGATGAAATTAAAAGAAGAAACGCGTTTACTAGAAGAAAAAAGAAATGAGCTTGAAACACATCTATCGTTATTAAAACAACAAATCGATGAAGCAAAAGATGATATTGTTAGAGATCCACTGACAAAACTTTATAATCAGGATATGCTTAAGCATATGATGAAAGAACATTTTCAGTCCTCACCTGTATCTGGTAGAACACGAGGTCTTTTGTTGATTCAACTCGATCAACTTCAAGATATCAATAAGCGCTATTCTAAAGAGACAGGTGATGAATCAGTCAGAAACATGGTCTATGTAATCGATCAAGTTAAAGATCAAAACGTTGTCTTATTTAAACAAAGTGGACCTGGTATTTTCGCACTTGTAGAAGATGTCAATAAAAAGGAAATAATCAACCAAAGTATAAAGTTTAAAAACAGTATTGCAGAATCCACATCGTTTATCGAAAAAGTCAGTGTTTCTATAGCTATTGTCACTTGTGAGGAACTTGATCCAACCTTGGATATGGATGAGAAAGTGAAGTATTACTTTTCTACTTTGGAAAAAAGAATCGCTTATGCCAAACTTAAAGGTCAAAGCCAAATCATTGATGAATCTATCGTCATTCCTGATCAAGCAGAAGGTTTGATCTTGCTAGTTGATCAAGATGAACTCAATAGAAACATGCTTTACCGTATTTTTAAACGTATTAATTTCGATGTTGTTTTAGCTGATTCCGTGGTTGAAGCATTTCAACTCATACAAAAACGTAAGATTGATGTTGTCATCTCAGAAATTAATTTATCCAAAATGGATGGATTCCAATTAAAAATGATGATGAATGAATCCAAAACATACCATGAGATCCCATTCATTATGGTTTCACATAACAAAACCATCGATAATATCAGAAGAGGTAATTTGCTTGATGTTGACCTTATTTTAGAAAAACCGATAATTCCTGAAGAACTCATCGGACATGTGAAACGCATGAAGGAGCGACATAAGTCATGACAACCGAACTCGCTCTGTTAATCGCACTCTTCTTTTTATCATTTATCTTTATATTGATGGATTTAATTGTCTTACAAAAATGGGCATTAAAGAAAGAACAGCACTTACAAGGTGTGATTCGCGATATGGTTTTTTCGACCTATATGGATGGTGAAGAAGCGACTGTCAAGGTTAATCATCGTTTCTTTTTTGATGTTTTCATTGATATTGAAACACAGGTCACTTTAGACCCTGAAGTAAGAAAAAAGATTGTGAGTGATTTGCTTAAAATGCCTTTTACAAAAAAGGAGTTTCATCGATTAAACAGTATGTTTTCAGTTAAGCGAAGAAAAGCAATCTTTTATCTTTCTCATTTAAGAACGAAAGAAGCAGTTGATACTCTTAAAAACCATTTCAAAAAAGAAAAGAATGAGGCTGTACGTTTCTATTTGTCTTATCATCTTATGTCGTATTTAGATCAAAAACTAGTTGATCAGATCATCTCATCTTTAGTGGGATCTTCTGAGCACTACCAAAGATGGATGCGTAACTTAATATCAAATCATTACACGTTGATTAAACCTTATTTAAAAGACATTTATACAAATCATTCAGATGAAGTCGCTTATCTACTTTTAGAAATTGCTGACCATCACTTAGAAGAACCACTTAAAAACTATACACTTAGAATATTTAATGAAGCATTGCTCAATGAAAGCTTACAAAAAAGAGCACTTACTGTCTTATCACACCAATACCCTGATTTACTACACTCTCCAGCATTTCTTAATCATGAAAAACTTTGGGTGAGACAAACTGCAATCAAAGCATGCGGTCAAACACACACAGAAGTCATGATCTTAAAACTATTAGGTTTGTTAAGTGATGAAAAACATGAAGAAGATGTGACACAAGCCATTTCGAAAATCGTTTTTGAAAAGAAAAATCTCTTATTATTCATTATTGAACAATATGCAAAAGAGAAAAAAGTCATTGCTAAAAGAGTCATTGCACGCGTTTTATCTCAAGATATTGACTATTTAACCTTAAAGCTAAAAGGTGGAGGTTATGATTATATCTTGAGTATTCTTGAAATGATTTTTGAACTTCATGTGATTGAAGACTTTATCGATTTCATGAACCACAATAAAGATCAGTCCCTTGAACTTAAGTATCTTCCTCTAATCAAAAAGTATGCAGCAAATGATGATTATATTAGAGAGCAACTTCAAATTTATGCAACACGACAACTACTCAATAAATTAGGTTTAATGAAAAAATCGCAACCCGTGATTCCACGAGAAAAATCACCACTTGAAAAAGATAAAATCATATGGATTTCTATATGGGTGAGTATTGGCTTTGTGTTACTTCCTCTGATTGCATTTTTTTCAAATCTTAGACTTATTTTTTCAGGTGATATCAACGTCTTTGAACTGATGGTTGTTTCTGTAAACCGGTATTTAGTCGTCTATTTTTTATCGGTCAATACACTCTATCTTGGTCTATTGTTCTTATCAGTTAAAGGTGCCAAGGATCGCTTAAGTTTATGGGATATGAAAAAAGATACGCTCCTTTTTGAACGAGGTTTATTACCCTCAATATCCATTATTGCTCCTGCATATAACGAAGAAAAAAGTATTATTGAAAGCATCACATCACTCTTAAACTTAAAATATCCCATTTATGAAGTCATTGTCGTCAATGATGGGTCAAAGGATAAGACCATTGATGTTTTAATAGAGCACTTTAAGTTAGAAAGAAAGCATCCATTTTTTAAAGAAAAGATTAAAACCAAAGGTTTACGTGGTGTTTATGTTAACCGCCAAATTCCTAATTTAGTGGTTATCGATAAACAAAATGGTGGTAAAGCAGATGCTTTAAATATGGGGATTAACGTCGCTAAATATGACTATGTGTGTGGTATTGATGCTGACTCTCTTTTGGAAGAAAATGCTTTACTTAAGTTGATGAGTGTTACTTTAGATGATCATCATGAGTTCATTGCACTTGGAGGTAACATTGTTCCAGTAAATGGCTGTGAAGTTGATCAAGGAAAAATTGAAAAACATGGATTAGGTAAAAAGCATCTTGTTCGTTTTCAAACGATTGAATATTTAAGAGCATTTACAACGGGACGTATTGGATGGTCATCAATTAACAGTTTATTAATCATTTCGGGTGCGTTTGGACTATTCAAACGACAATCTTTAATTGAAACTGGTGGCTATTTAACGATCAGCGGTGAACTTAAAAAGGATACCGTTGGTGAAGACATGGAGTTAGTCGTCAGACTGACACATCGCGCTTTGAAAGAAAAGAAGAAATACAAAGTGGCTTATGTGCATTTAGCAAATTGTTATACAGAATTACCTTCAGATGCGAAATCTTTGTTTAAACAACGCAATCGTTGGCAAAGAGGTTTACTTGATATTTTGAGCTATCACAGAAGAATGCTTTTTAATCCGATGTATAAACAACCAGGCTTGATTGGGTTTCCTTACTTTTTCATCTTTGAAATGGTTGGTCCCTTTATTGAATTTTTAGGTTACATCGCACTGATTGCTGGTCTTATGTTAGGTATTTTAAATACTTCACTTGTAATTATGCTCTTCGTTGTTACGATAGGTTATGGCATCGTTTTATCGCTTTTCTCACTTCTTGTAGCTGAGAGAAGACAAACCTTTTATTCGATGAAAGAAACGATTATTCTTGTGCTTTATGCAATTATTGAAAATTTTGGATTTAGACAGGTGACATCGCTTCACCGCGTTATATCCACATTTTCAGCTTTAAGAGAAAAAGGATCTTGGGGTAGTCAACAACGTCAAGGATTCAAGAAGGTGTGATGATCATGAAAAATTTAGAACATTATAAAACAATTTTTGAACATTTCCACGAGGCTGTGTATATCGTGGATCAAGAAAGACAAATTCTCTATTTTAATCCAGAAGCATCTCGAATATCTGGATTCTCACAAGGTGAAACAGAAGGTTTTTTTTGCTATGACAATATTTTGAACCATGTTGATGAACAGGGGCTTAATTTATGTTTTGTGGGATGTCCTTTAACAGAAGCAATGAAAGAAAATCATATTACAGACCATATGGTTTATCTGCATCATAAAGAGGGGCATCGTGTTAAAGTTCATGTGCGTGCTATACCCGTTATTGAGGATAGCAAGGTGGTGGGTGCTATCGAAGTATTTACTGATCAAACCCATCAAAATGAGATGATGAAAGAGATTGAAAAGCTCAAAGAAAAACATTTGATTGATGATCTTACTGGACTATATCTCAGACGTTTTTTATCAGAAAAATTAAAGAAGCATTTAGAATTACATGGCGAAACGCAAGTCGGTATTTTAATGATTGATATCGATGATTTTAAATGGTTTAATGATTCTTACGGTCATGATGTAGGTGATGAGGTTTTAAGAATTGTTTCTAAAACAATTAAGTATCATTTAAAGCAAAAAGATGTCGTTATTCGCTATGGTGGTGAAGAAATTTTAGTTTTATTACTTGATGTGAATCAAGAAGATATGCTTAGTGTTGCTGAAACACTACGTATTTTAGTAAGCCAAAGTTATCTGCGTGATGAAAGTGATTTCGATAATATCACGGTTTCTATTGGTGCGACTTTATGGCGTAAAAATGAGAAAATTCAAAATGCGATTAAAAGAGCTGATTTAGCCATGTATAAATCTAAACAAAACGATAAGAATCAAGTTCAAATCCTTTGAAAATCAAATTAAATTACAGATTCAGTGTTTGAGATCAACCGAAGATGTTATAATGAAAACAAACTTGATGAAATGAGGATGACACATGGATCAAATCAAACGTTTTGATTTTGACATGAAACCCAAAAAAGAGAAGTTCTTCTTAACACCACTTGCTTACTTATTATCTTTTCCAACAGTATGGAAAAGAAAACTAAAAATTAATAAAGTAAACATGAAAGGCTTAAAGCCACCCTATATCTTACTTTGTACACATCACGCATTTATCGATTTTAAAGTCACAACGGCTGCTATTTTTCCACACCGTGCCAATTATATCGTGGCTATCGATGGTTTTATTGGTAGAGAATGGTTGCTTAGAAATGTTGGTGGGATTGCTAAACGTAAGTTTACCAATGATACAAAGTTAGTTAAACAAATTAAATATAGTCTTGAAACGTTAAAAAATATTGTAGCCATCTACCCTGAAGCGAGATATTCGCTTGTTGGAACAACGGCTATTTTACCGGATTCATTAGGTAAAATTGTGAAATTGATGAAGCATCCCGTCGTTGTTTTAAACATGCATGGTGATTACTTATCACAACCTGTTTGGAACTTAAAGGAAAGAAAAAATAGACTCGCTGCAGATATGACTCAGATTATTACTAAAGATGAAATTGAATCTTTAGATTTAAATGAGATCAACCGAAGAATTAATGAAGCCTTTGTTTACGATGAATACAAATGGCAATTAGAGAATCAGATTAAAATCGATTTTAAAGATCGTGCAAAAAATCTTCATAAAGTTTTATACCAGTGTCCTCATTGTTTAACAGAACATGAAATGGATTCTGATGGTCATGAACTATGGTGTAATCATTGTCATAAACGCTATGAAATGGATGTTTATGGGCAGTTAAAAGCAACCGAAGGTATCACTGAATTCTCACATATTCCTGATTGGTATGAGTTTGAAAGAGCACAGGTTAGAAAGCAGATTGAAGAAGGTCATTATCATTTTGACGATGAAGTAAGAATTGAGTCACTTCCTAACGCAAAAGGTTATATTCCACTAGGTGATGGTCATTTAACTCATAATGAAAAAGGATTTATTTTGACAGGTGATGAACTGGGTAAACCACTGCATCTCATCAAAGAACCTTTATCACTTTATTCGCTTCATATCGAATACGATTACTTGGGTAAAGGTGATTGTATCGACTTATCAACATTTAATGACACATATTATATTTATCCGAAAAACAGAAAAGATGTTGTCACTAAACTCCATTTTGCAGTTGAAGAGATTTATAAAATTGAAAAAGAAAAACTGAAATCAGCATAAAAGACTAAGGGCGATGCCCTTTTTCTTATGCTATAATAGGTATGAGGTGTCTATGAAAATTACATGTACAGGGCTTCATCACGTCAGTGAATCCATAACTGATCCAAAATCAAGAGTTAAATATATGTTACCTGGAGAGGTAGCATCTTTAAATATGCCAAAAAAATATGTTGAAGAAAGTGATTTAGAGGTAAAATCACCCGATCGTCAAAAGGTTATTTGTCCCATTTTTTATGATTGTGGAGGGTGTGATTTACTTCATGTTTTTTATGATGCACAACTGAGACTAAAACAAGAGCATATTCAACATCTATATAAAGATTTAAACTATAGAAAAGCTATTCCGATCATTAAGAATGATGAACCTTTGTATTACCGTCATAAAGTTGTTTTATCAGCAACTACACATAAACTTAAATTAAGACTCGGATTATATCGTGAAAAGACAAAAGAAGTCATTCCTTTTTTAAACTGCTTCCTTCATGATAAGCTGATAAACCAAGTTTTATCTACACTAGAAACTATCTTAAATCAATATAAGATTCCAGCCTATGATATTGATTCAGGTAAAGGCATTTTAAAACACATTTTGATTAGAAAAAGCTATCACGAAAACAAGTTAATGGTTGTTTTAGTGACACAAGGAAACTTATTGCCCAATGCTAAGAAAATGGTTCAAGATGTTTTAAAGAAACATCCTGAAATTGAAACGGTTGTTCAGAATATTCATCATAAAAAGACACATTTAGTTTTACTCGAAGAAGAAAAAATACTTTATGGAAAAGGTTTTATTTTTGACCAAATTCATGATTATAAGTTTAGATTATCTGCACGTTCATTCTATCAAATCAATCCACTACAAATGATCAAACTCTATGATAAAGCACTTGATTTATTAAATATTCAACCAAATGAGATCATCATGGATACCTATTCAGGTATTGGTACGATTTCGATACTTGCAGCAAAGAAAGCAAAAGAGGTGATTGCGATTGAAACCAATCAAAAGTCACATTTGGATGCAATGCAAAACAAGAAAGATAATGCGATTACTAATATTACATTTGTAAATGATGATGTCGAAAGATATATGATGCAATATCGTGGTAAGATTGATGGACTTATTATGGATCCAACCAGAGATGGTGCATCAGAAAACTTTTTGAAAGCTGTTTTACAATTAAAACCCAAAAAAATCGTTTATATCAGCTGTGAACCATTAACACAAACGAGGGATTTAAAGATTTTATCAAAGAGTTATGTCATTAAAGATGTTGTTGGTTGTGACATGTTTAGCCAAACGGTTCACGTTGAGTCTATCGTATTGCTTTCTTTAAAAACGGCTTAAATGAGCCATTTATGATATTACACAATTGGTGATTTTACCAGTGAAAAGGTATAAATCACCTTTTTTTGTATTTTTAGCCATTGGGGGAACATCTCACTTTCATTGTATAAACATATTTTTGAATGAATTTTGTCAAAAATGATAGTCGAGGTTTGTATGTGTAAACACATTTCGATACATTCATATGAGTTTTTCAATTAGAGAAATCGCTCTATTAAAGCCAAAAATATGCTTTATGTTCTCACACTCAATGTTAAGGTATGATTTTACCTTATTTTCATAACAAGCGAAAAAACAAGTGTACGAATTACTTATAAAATGAATAGAAGCTAACTCACTTGATAAGGGTGATTTAGCTTCTTTTTTTGTTACATATAGTGAGTTTTTTCATTATCTTGAATATGTAAACATATTAGACAATAATCACTTTGTAATTCATGAATTTATCGTATTTTGCATTGTGATAATGTCCTTCATAAATAGGTTTCAACTTTAAAAACTTTTTACGGTTTTCAGAAAACTCTGCATCTGAATAGTTCTTAGTGCCTGCAACACAATAGACAATCTCCTCAGGACTCACTGAGATCATCTTATATATGAACGATCTTAGTATATCCGAATCAAGCGTCTCAATGACTAGATCTCTCTTTTTGAGCATCGAATTGATCATGTCTAGTCTTTGCTGTGTATCAAATGTTTTAACATGCTCTAATTCAAGCTTCGACTTTTCTTTTGATAAGAAATTAAGCTTTGTTGTGTATTCGTTATATTTGGTTGTGAATATCCCTTCACTGAACTCTGGAGTTTTAACTCTTGTGTCAATCAGATTCGATAACATTCTTTCTGTCTCTTGGAGTTCTAAATTAATCTCATCAATTTCTGCCTGCAAATCATCAACAACAATGGTGGTCTTAATCACATTCTTAATGGTATCCATAATGTTTAAATCTTTCAAAAACACTTCATTTAGCATTTTAATGGTTGTGCCTTCTAAGACTTCATCATAAGTGGCTTTGGCTTTACAATTTGCTTTACCTTCGATATAGCCTCCACATTGTTGCATGACTCTTTGTGATGGCTTACCGTAATTCCAGTAGCGTCTCTTAAGGGTTCTACCACACTCGCTACAGATAATCATAGCTGAGAACGCATACTTGTTTGTATACTTAGTTAAGTTCTTATCCTCACCGATTCTTGTCTGAGCACGTTCGTTTCTTATACGTTGTGCAAGTTCAAAAGTCTCTTTATCGATGATACCTTCGTGACTATTCTCTGTATAGAAGGTTGGAGCATAATTTTTATTTTTAATTCTTGTGTGATTCAAATAATCTGTACATATCGTTTTTTGCTGCAGCATGTCACCCATGTACTTTTCATTCTTTAAAACTGAGTGAACTGATGATACTCGCCAAAGTCTTTTACCTGCACCTGTTTTATGTCCAAGATCCATCATCCTATCTGCAATCGCAGAAGGACCCATGCCACCAATATATAAGTTAAATATTAGTTTTACAATTTCTGCCTCTTTAGGATCAATGATTAAGTTTCCACCTTTACGATCTTTCGTATAGCCAAGGAACCTTGCATGGTTGATAATAGGCACACCTTCTCTGAACCTTCTTTGAACATTCCACTTCACGTTTTCTGAAACGTTTCTTGCCTCTTCCTGGGCCATGGATGCCATCATCGTGAAGAAGAACTCAACCTTTGGATCAATGGAGCTTAGGTTTTCTTTTTCAAAGATAATCTCGACTTTTGCTTTCCTTAATTCTCTGATGTAGTTTAGGGCATCAACAGTGTTTCTAGCAAAGCGTGATATCGACTTAGTTAAGATGATATCGATCTCACCTCTTTTTGCCTTAGCAATCATTAAATTGAACTGTTTACGGTGTTTAGTGCTCGTTCCTGATATACCCTCGTCAGCAAATATTCCACAGAAATCCCAATCGGGATTGTCAGATATTCTTTTGGTATATTCATCTCTTTGTGCCTCATAACTTGTCTTTTGTTCTAGGTTATCGGTTGATACTCTCACGTAGGCACATACACGCTTTTTCATGATAGGTCTTGATAATTCGTCCAGGTTCACATGAACCTTTGGTTGTATAATTCTTACAGTTTTATTTTGCATAATTGGTAAACTCCTTTCGCACTTACATTAATCACTCTAAAAGCAATTTATAGCAAGTCATTAAGCATCTATAGTGTTGCTTTTTGCATCGTGAATGATGACATTGTATGCTTTAGCTAAAGTCGTTAAGACCTTATTAAATTCATCAAGAGTGATAAGTTTTTTATCTAAAAAATCTAATATTATCAATTTTGAAATGTTATACTTCATTTCATTTGATATAATTGTTTTCATGCCGCTATATTTGATGCGATTTAAATAAAGAAAAAGGAACTGCCTAAGCAATTCCACCGAAAGGATTCTTTGTCATCTGTAAGAAAAAGATATGACAACATTTATCTGATTTACCACTGATATTCTAACACATACAAATTTATAAAACTATATGCCCAATGCATAAAACGATTAGAAGAAGTTTTCAATCGAAAATTCTTTCTTTAATGTGGCCATATAGATGCCTTTGAACAATAAGTTTTCTGCTTGAGTGCTGGTAAAATATTTGGGAATACCATCAATAAAGAATATACCGCCTTTATCTTTATTAAAGAAAACCTTTGATGTGTATAATTTGTCATAATACTCAAAAAGCATCACATGATTGTGTTGATTGGTTTGTGTGCGCCAATAGAAATCTATTTCCAGATCATACTTTTTTACAGTGATCACATCATCATTTATAGTTGATATTACCATTTGTTGGGAGGGTTCAATTTTATCTTCAATGTAGTCATAAGACCTAAAGGTTAGTCTTTTATCGTTTCTATTACTAAAAGGATTACCTATAAGCTCATCAATATTGACATTATAAAAACCAGAAAGAGTAATTAAATCATGAATGGATATCTCTCTTGTACCATTTTCATAATTCACATATCCTTGTCTGGTCTTATTGATGATATGACCAACCTGTACGGTTGTTAGGTTATTTAGAAGTCTTAAACGCTTTAAGTTTTCGCTGATAAATAGGTTATTAAAATCAAATTCAGTGTTAAGTTTGTTGTTCACGGGAATACCTCACTTTATGCATATGAAACCATTATAGAGCAACAAGTGTAGTGCGGTCAATAACATAATGCAATTAGCATATAGAAATGTATGCTTTTTTAGCGCCTTGATATGAAAATAACAACCCTATTTGTTGCACTTGATTTTTTACGTTGATAAGTCATTTAATGGCCTACTTTATTTAGATATAATCAAACACGCCATCACAAATCAAATTATAGGAAGGAGAATTGGCACATGTTTGATGAGGATAGTGGTCTGGTTAGAAAAAGCTATATTCCACTTGTAAGAGAATATCTAAAGAATTATCGATATGCTTTAGAAGTTTCAGCAGAACAGTTATCTAGAGATCTTGATATATCATCTGTTTATTACCGTCAGATAGAAGGCGGACAAAGAGGGAAAAAACTCTCAATTGATATTGCATATGATCTCATACTTTATCTGAAATGCGATGCTATTGAGTTTTTAGAGGCAGAAGCAGCATATCTAAAATCGTTTGAAGAAATGAATAGAATCAACAGTAGAAGAAAATATTGTAACAAAATAAATCCATCCGATTTAGACAATTAAAACAAAGAAAGGTGAAAAGATGCTCGTTAAAGAAAAGTTTAAGGAGTTCACCGAAGCATATTTATTAGATGCTGATGTGAAACTTATTTCTAAGCTTACATACGAGAGGGCTCTTCGTCAATTTGTAGATTATGTCGACACACTATCTGATTTACCAACACGTAGTGATGTAATGAAGTATCGAGATGGATTAATGAGTAAAGGATTAGAACCAACAACTGTTGCATTTTATGTCGGTATTATCAAAGGGTTTTACGAATGGATTCAATACAATGGATATGGACTAAACATAACTGGAGGGATAAAAAGCCCGAAGATCGCAAAGACATTTAAACGATCCTCATTATCCAGGGAACAGTCTAGAAGACTACTCATACATGCCCATGCTTTATCGGAAAAACATATCATCAATTATAGAAACTTTGTAATTATTTCGTTGATGATTACTACAGGTATGAGAACGATTGAAGTAGAAAGAGCAAATAAATCTGATTTAAGTGAACTTGATGGTGGTCATGTTTTATATGTTATGGGAAAAGGAAAAGACTCAAAGAGTGCGGTAATTCGTTTATCTCCACTTGTATTTGGGTTAATCGAATCATACATTATGAAGCGAAGCGATCCTTATGAAGCTTTATTTATAAATCATAAAGGAAAACATGCTCATAACCGTATGGTTACAAGAAATATTAGGTATGTTATTAAAGACTTGTTAAGAGATATCAATATCGATGATAAAAGATTCTCTGCACACAGCTTAAGACATACCACAGCTACTCTATCTTTAGATGAAGGTGCGGATACTGATGAAGCACAAATGCTACTGAGACATTCAGATCCAGCAACAACCAAAATTTATCTTCATAGGAAACCTAAGACAGATAACTTCTATGAGTATAAGATTAGTGATAGCTTATTAGATTTTTTTGAAAAGGAAAAAAACGATTAAAAAATATGTGCAAAAAATAGATTAGAAAAGACGAAAGGATAAAGATATGATCAAAGAGTTTGAGAATAGTCTCTATGGAAAGGTACGTACAGCATTAATAGAGGACCAAGCTTGTTTTAATTTAAAAGATCTTGCCAATATTTACGATATAAAGAGTGTGAGTGCAATGAGAGCCAGGATACCTTCAACAAGTGTGAAAACATTAGAAGTCGCAACCTCAACTGGTTCAATGAAAAATATGTATTTTGTTGTCGCTGAACAATTATCAAATATCATGTTTCAGTCAACTAAAACAGAAGCTGAAGGTATTAGTGATTGGCTTTATCGCACTGTTTTACCGCAACTCATGAAATACCAAGCATATAAGATTCAAGACTTTCTAGATCCAGATAGACTTGTTACTTTTTTAGAAGATTTCGAGGATCTACGCATTAGAAATAACATTGTTGAAACTCAAATAAAATTAAACGCACCTAAACTTAAAATGATTGATAAACTCCTTGGAACTAGCAGTTGTTTTGATTTAGATATCGTTCATGAAGTTATCAGCTATCACGGTCTTAAATCAACGGAGTTGTTAAAGATATTAAGAGCTGCAAAAGTACTAGATGATAACAATCTACCCTATCAAGACTATTGTGATCAAAAGTATTTTAGAGCAGTTCATGCTAGTTCTATAGTTGGTGCTTCAGTTGTGACGACAGATAGAGTCTATGTATATAAAAGTGGTATAGCATTTATAGAAAAAAAGATTAAAGAATATAAAGGAGCAAAAAGTGAACGAAAAGCAAAAAACTGATTTATACAAAATAAATGAAGTTGCAGAATATTTAAGAGTCAGTAGAAGAACAGTTTACACCTATATCAAACAAGGAAAACTACAAGGATTTCAAATCGGTGTTGAATGGAGAGTCACTAAAGATAACTTAGAGAAATTCATGGAAAAACTCATCAAAGGTGATTTCAAGAAATAACTCCAATTATTTGACCGATAATGTGTGTTTACGGCTCATCGAATATGAAATGGTGGTAAGCCGTAAGCGTGCATAAGTTAGCATATGAAAACTATAAAATTGAAAAATAAAGAAAAAAAGAAAGGATTTTAATATGGCACGACCATTTATCGAAGGCTTAAAATACTTTCCTTTTGATGTTGATATTTTTGATGATGCGAAAATGATGGATATGAACTTAAGCTATGGCATTTTAGGTGAGATGGTTTATTTAAGACTACTCACTTTTATCTATAAGCAAGGCTACTATTTGGAAATGAGTATTGAGCTAGCAGCAAAGACTTTAATTAGATCCATGGGTAATGCCTGGGTTCCAGATATCGAAAAGATCATTGAAGTTATTTATAAGACTGCAGAGGTTGGACTCTTTGATAAGAAGCTTATGGACCAGGGTGTATTTACATCGTTTGGGATTCAGAAGCAATTTATACTTGCAACAAAGCGTAGAAAGATCCAAACTAATCGTAAGCATTGGCTTCTAGATGATAAAACCATGGTTGAATTAAGCAGCTTTTATAAGACCTTATCCAAGAATTATGGTAACAATAACCCTAGTAATGGTGACAATAATGACAGTTCAAGTGAGGTTACTGTTACAGAAACAGGGGTTAATGTATACAAAAGTACACAAAAGGAAAAAGAAAAGAAAAAAGAAAACGAAAGAGATAAAAAGGATAAAGAGGATAAAGTGAATTTTCAACATCCTAACATCCATTTTATAACCCAAAGATTAATTCAAAACAACTACCTTGAAGAAGACTCCATAGAAATAGGCAAATACAATAAGTTATTTAAACAAGCAATTGATGCTTATGGCTATGATGATGTTTTAGTAGCAACTGATTATATCGTTAGTTTTGCTAAGGATCCTAAAAAGCCAATAGAAGATAATTATAAGTTTTTAAGAAAATCACTTTTAAACAATCTAGAGATGTTTGAAAAGAAAAGAGGACAATCAAATGAATCAATCCAAGACTGGTTTAAACGACTCATTTTATAAATGGATAGATGATGTTAAAAGGGCATATAGATTTTTACAGGAGTATGAAGAAAAGTTCAAATATCTTGAAATGAAGCTTATAGGTTACAAAAGTGTTTCTTTTGATCAAATTATGTCAACAATTTCTAATGTAAAATCAGATGAATCAATAATTTATTGGTTAGATAAAATAGATCAACTTGATAAGCAAAAGGATAACGCAAAAAGATTTCTAGATAATTATTGGAATTTCTCTAAGTCGTTAACCATGGGGCAAAGAAGAACCCTTAGGCTAGTTGCAAACATTGAAGGGTATTATTGTGATGACGACTTTTATAGAACAAGTTCATTTAAACAATATAAAAGCATAATAATAAGAAAATGGCAGGAAGAAAAACGAAATTGAATTAGCAAATTATTCACATAAAAAATTACAAATACGTGTTATTTTCATTTTGATACAAAAAAACTATTGACATGTAATAATGTTGGTGATAGAATAGAACTGTAAAATAAAATATGTATCAAATGTGAAATAACAGAAAGTGAGGTGTCAACGTGAACTCAAAACAACTAGGTGATTTATCAGAAGTCATGGTTGGTCTTGTATTGAAAAGAAAAGAAGCAGATCCAGATGACGTGCAAAATCATAAGTATAAATTATTAACATTGCGGAGTTTTAATCAAGAAGGTTGGATAGATAAAAACTATATTGATGAATTTGAGAGCTCTGAGAAACTAGATGATCGCTATTTATGCTTGAGTGATGATGTAGTCATAAGGCTAACACAGCCATACACTGCTGTAGTTATTGACAAGGATTTTGAAGGTTGTGTTGTTCCATCACAGTTTGCAATTGTTAGACCGAAATCAAAGAAAATTGTTTCCAATTATTTGTCTTTATATTTGAATTCCGATAGGGTAAAGAAACACATAACATTATCAGCAACAGGAATAACTGTTCCAATGATTAAGACAGGATCATTAAGAGAGTTGGAAATCCCAATTTTCACATTACCAAAACAGAATAAGATTGCAGACGTAAATAAATTAATTATTCAAGAGCGACATTTATTATATAAAATGATTTCAGAAAAAGAAAAATTCTATCAAGCTTTAACAGAAGCTATACTAACGGAGGGTAAAAAGGATGAATGAAAAAAAATGGACTCAAGATGAAGTAAATCAATCATTATGGAAGGCATGCGACACATTTAGGGGAACAATTGATCCATCTCAATATAAAGACTACATATTAGTTATGTTATTCGTTAAATATGTAAGCGACATTTATAAGGAACACAAAGATGCCCTTATGACAAAGTTTGACGGTGATAAAGAAATGGTGGAGCGTCAAATGAAATATGAACGTTTTGTATTAAATGAGAAAGCCTCTTTTGATTATATCTATTCCAACAGAACTGCTAATAATATAGGTGAAATTATAAACAAAGCTTTGGCAGATATTGAAGAAGAAAACAAGGCAAAACTTCGTGGTGTATTCAGAAATATCGACTTTAACTCTGAAACCAATTTAGGTCAAACAAAAGAAAGAAATGCTATATTAAAAACCTTGCTTGAAGATTTCAAGGAAATTGATCTACGTCCTTCAAGATTAATTGGTGAAGATATTATTGGTAATTCATATGAATATCTCATTTCTAGATTTGCTTCAGATTCAGGGAAGAAAGGTGGAGAATTTTTCACGCCATCAGAGGTTTCAGAATTGCTTTCAAGACTTGTTAAACCGAAAGAGAATGATCGTATTTATGATCCAACATGTGGATCAGGATCACTTCTGATAAAGGCGTTTAATAAAGTTCCATTAGGTAAAGCACAAATTTATGGTCAAGAGCGAAATGGGCAAACACATTCTTTGGCCAGAATGAATATGTTCCTGCATCAAGTGGATGATGCAAAAATAGGATGGGGGGATACTTTAGCGAATCCTCTTCATCTTGAAAATGATAAACTTATGAAGTTTCAAGTCGTTGTCGCAAACCCACCATTCTCACTTGATAAATGGGCAAATGGTTTCTCAGGCGAATCAAATGGTGATTTTAAGATGGAAGCTGGTCTTGATCCATTTAAGAGATTTGACTGGGGTGTTCCACCAACTTCTAAAGGTGACTTTGCTTTCGTACTACACATGTTGAATTCTCTATCTGAAGGCGGACGTATGGCTGTTGTTCTACCTCATGGTGTTCTTTTTAGAGGAGGTAGCGAAGGTAAAATCAGACAAAAAATTGTAGATATGAAACTACTTGATGCAGTTATTGGATTACCCGCAAATTTATTTTATGGCGTAGGAATTCCTGCAGTTATTCTTGTTTTTAAGCAAAATAGGAATAAAAGTGAGGTTTTATTCATAGATGCATCACAAGATGGTATGTACGATAAAGATAAAAATCAAAATAGACTTAGACCGAATGATTTAAATCGCATTATTGACGCATATGAAAAATATGAAACATTGGATAAGTATAGTTTTGTAGCAACACTCAAAAAAATTGAAGAGAACGATTACAACCTTAATATTCCAAGATATGTAGACACATTTGAAGAAGTGAAGATGATTGATCTTGAAGAAGTAAAGGAAAACATTCAAACTATTAAAGAAGAATTAGCTCAGGTTGAAGAGAAAATTAATAAATACTTAAACGAATTGGGGTTGTAGATATGTCGAAAGGACAAATTATAGGTTTAACCTCGACTAATTTTAAAAACTTACCAACAAATGGGTTTGATTTTTCAACATTCGAATTCCCAGAAGAATGGAATGGTTATCTTTTGCGAAATCTTTATGATTTTTTTGGAGGAAAATCTATTCCTAGAAATAAAATGGGTGAAGAAGGAACACCTTGCTTACATTATGGAGATATTCATACTTCTCCAAGAACTCAGTTCAACCTTGATGAGTTAATAAAAAATATGCCAAAGGTTAAAATGTTTAGACACTCTGAAGACGATTTTTTAAAAGATGGGGATTTAGTTTTTGCAGATGCATCAGAAGACTATGAAGGTATTGCTAAAGCAGTATTAATAACTAATCCATCAGAAAGAGAATTTATACCTGGACTTCACACAATTGTAGCAAGAAAAAAGTCTGATAGAATCGATAAAAATTTTAGTCAATATATGCTTTCAAGTTGGCTAATAAGAAAGCAGTTTATGTTTTATGCGCAAGGCATATCTGTTTACGGGATTAGCAAATCTAGTATAGAGCAGACTTTTGTAATGCTGCCACCAATTGAGGAACAAAAAAAAATAGCTACATTATTAGCAACTTGGGATGATGCGATCAATCTATCAGAAAGATTATATGAAAACCTTAGCAAATACAAAAAAAGTGTGTTGAGTTTAGTTTTATCTGAAAAATCCTCTTCAATACTAGGTATCTCTAAGACAATCAAGCCTTTGAAATTCTATTTAACCGAAGAAAACGAAAAGACAATAATTAACAATCAATACGACATAATCACTTCAACTATTGATGATTTGTATTTACAATCGGAGTATTTTAATAGACAAATTGCGAGTAAAAATAACATAGGGTATAAAATACTAAAAAGAAATAGATTAGTTTTGAGTCCACAAAATGCATGGATGGGAAACGTAAATTTAAATTTTAAGTATGGTATCGGTATAGTGTCACCTTCATATAAGGTTTATAATTTACAAAACTGCGATCTAAATTTTTTTGCTCAATTTGTTAAATCAGATATATTTATATCTATATTAGACAAAAACTCTCAGACTGGAGCTAGTGTAGTCAGAAAAAGTCTTAATGTAAAATCACTATTAGATACAGAACTTCAATTACCAACATTAGAAGAACAGAAAATTTATGGTGACTTATTCAATAATCTAGAGAAACAGTTAGGTTTGCTATTGAAGCAAATAAAATATTATACTGAACAAAAGCAAGCCTTAATGCAAAAGTTTCTTAATGGAAAGATTAGAGTAAAAACATCTCGAAAGGGGGATGACTATGAATCACGAATATAACGAATTGGATTTATCTCAAAAACCAGCACTGGAGGTTTTAGAGAGTCTGGGCTACATAATTCTAAAGACTGATGAAGCTGAGTTAATGAGAAGTAGTAGATATTCTGTCATCCTCGAGGATGTTTTGAAGGTACAGCTTCAGAAAATCAACGAATTCGAGTATAGAGGAAAATTTAATAGGTTTTCTGAAAAAAACATTGAACAAGCATTACTTGATATTGATGAACCATTAGCAGATGGATTGATTAAAACAAATGAAAAAATTTATAATACCTTGCTATTAGGTAGAAGCTATCCTGAAGTTGTATCAATTGAAGATGGAGCAAGATCTTTTAATCTCAATTTTATTGATTGGCTGCATCCTGAAAACAACATATTTCATGCAGTAGAAGAGTATAGTGTTGAACGAGAGGATGGTCAAAGTAGTGTTCGTCCTGATGTTGTTCTTTTTATTAATGGTATTCCTTTTGCTGTAATTGAATTCAAAAAAGCTGATATTCCTATAGCACAAGCCATTAGCCAAATGATTAGAAATCAAGGTCAAGGCTATGTTCCGCAGCTCTTTAAATTTATTCAAATTGTCATGTCAGCTAATAAGAACTTAGTGCAGTACGCTACAACTGGTACTCCTGCAAAATTCTGGCAAGTATGGAAAGAAGATTCAAGCTCAGAGGAGTATGATTGGTATGAAGATGAACTAAAAAAGGCTGTCAAAAATAGAATTTCAACAATTCAAGATCAAAATATTGTATCTCTTTTTCACCCTGACCGTGTACTAGACTTCATAAGATATTTTATTATCTTTGATAAATATGACAAGAAAATCGCTAGATATCAGCAATATTTTGCTATAAAAGAAATAGCAAAGACTATTCAAGAGACAGATAGTGAAGGTAATCGTCAATCTGGTGTTATTTGGCACACACAAGGATCAGGTAAATCACTAACTATGGTCATGCTTACAAAATATTTAATCTCTGAATTTGCTCATTTAGATCCTCAAATAGTAATTGTTACAGATAGAATTGAGCTTGATTCACAGATACACAAGACTTTTAATCATTCACGTTTAAAGGCAGCAAAAGCAACTAGTGGCAAGAATTTAGTCGATCTAATTAGAAAACAAAGTGTAAATATTATTACATCATTGGTCCATAAGTTTGATATTGCATCTAAAAATCATACGATTGTAAAGAGTAAAAATGTTTTTGTCTTAGTTGATGAGTCTCATAGAACTCAATACGGTGAATTACATACTAAAATGATGCAAGTATTTCCCAATGCATGTTATTTAGGGTTTACTGGTACTCCACTGATGAAAGACGAAAAAAGTACCATGAAAAAGTTTGGAAGTAGACTGATTCACAAATACACGATTAAAGATGGTGTCGATGATAAGACTATTGTTCCATTGCTTTATGAAGGACGTATGGTTGAACAAACTATTAATAGAATAGCTATCGATAATCGACTAGACATCATTACTAGAAATCTTAATGAAAAGCAATCTGAAATGTTAAAGAAAAAGTGGAGTCATTTTGAGAAAATCGCTTCATCTGAACAAAGAATTAGATTGATTGCTGATGACATCTATATTCATTTCACGCAATTTTATAAGGGAACTCCTTATAAAGCAATCCTAGCAACAGATAGAAAGTTTGATGCAGTTCGCTATAAAGATGCATTTGATGAATATGGCGATATTAAAACAAAGGTAGTTATTTCATCTCCAGACATGCGCGAAGGAAATGATGAAGTTGATGGTGAACCTGATGACAGAGTTATTAAGTTTTGGAAAAAAGAAGTTGAACCTTATGGGGACCCTCTTAAATATGAGGAATATGTTAAAAACGAATTCATTGAAGGTGATGAAGTTGATATTCTAATTGTTGTTGAGAAGCTACTAACTGGATTTGATGCACCAAGAGCATCTGTTTTGTATGTAGATAAGCAATTAAAAGAGCATAGTTTGTTGCAAGCAATAGCTCGTGTTAATAGAATCTATGAGGGTAAGGATTTTGGACTTATAGTCGATTATAGGGGATTGCTTAGACCTCTCGATGAAGCGATGCAAATGTATTCAGGAGCTGGACTCGAAAAATATGATGGAAAAGATATTGAAGGTGCACTTGTTGATGTAGTGTCAATAGCCGCAAAATTAAGAGGAGCTTATTCATATCTTGTAAGTGTATTTAAAGAGGTCAAAAATAAGAATGATAGAGAAGAGTTTGAACTCATTCTTGCTGATGATAATTTAAGAGAAGAGTTTTACGATAATCTCACACAATTCGGTAAATATTTAGGAGTAGCCTTAGAATCAGTGCATTTATATAATGCATTAGGAGAAAAAGAAATTGGTCAATACAAAAAAGACTTGAAATATTATCAAGAACTTAGGGCTACAGTGAAAATACGTTATTCTGATGCAATTGATCACAAAGAATACGAACCAAAGATGCGAAATCTTATGGATACCTATATTGCTGCTGAAGAAGTTATTCGTATATCAGCACCTGTAGATATTCTTAATGAACATGATTTTGAAGAAGAACTCAATAAACTAGGGACTACTCGAGCTAAAGCTGATGCAATTAGGACAAGAATGACACAAAGAATTCACCAAAAGTATGATGAGAATCCTACGTATTACAAAAAATTCTCAGAACGCATTCAAGCTATTCTTGATGAATACAAAGAACGACGTATTTCTGACGCAGATTACTTAAAACATATGGAGACACTTAAAAATGATTTTAGAAGAGGTTATAGTGGTACTCAGTACCCTAAAAAAATAAAACACAATAATCACGCACAGGCTTTTTTTGGTGTGATAAAAGAGGCGTTTTCAACTGAATCATTTAGCAAAGGAATGAGTGATGACGATGATTATAAAGATCTACTAGCTGATATGGCCATTGAGATTGATTTAATCATTACTCGTAATAGCAAGGTTGACTGGCATGATAATCCGGATGTTCACAAAAAAATATCTGCAGAGATTGATGAATACCTGTATAATATCAAGAAAAACTCACTTCATGAACTAACTTTTACTAAGATAGACCAAATTATTAAAGACATTAAAACTGTTGCTCTAAGAAGATACTAGGTGATGAATATGTCAATATACTCTATTGAAATAGATAAAGGGAAAGTAATTCAAGTTGAATTAGTAAGAAAGAACGTAAAAAATATAAATCTTACTATCAGACCTGACTTAACGATTTTTGTATCAGCAAAACCAACTCTGCCAATGGAATCAATTGAGGAATATATAAAATCTAAGTCTTCATGGATTGTAAAAAGGATTGGACGATTCAAAGCTACTAAGTCAGTGAATACAATTAGTCATGAATATGTCAGTGGTGAGTCGTATAAGTTTCTGGGAAAACAATATAGATTAGACCTAGAATTGACGGCATCATCAGAAAGAGTTATGTTAACCGATGGGTATATCAAACTATTTGTAAAAAATAAAAACAAGAAAACAACAAAGTCTAGACTGATGGACGAATGGTATAGGAAACAGGCTAAAACAATATTTGAAGACTCACTAGATAGAATTTATACAATAATTGAACCCTATATCAATAAAAAACCAACAATGGATTTCAAGGTAATGAAAAAAAGATGGGGGTCATGTTTGAGAAGTAAAAATATGATACTTCTTAACCTGGAACTTATAAAAGCTCCAATGTATTGCATTGATTACGTGGTACTTCACGAGCTAGTTCATTTTATTCACAGAAACCATGATGCGAAGTTTTATGAGATGTTAACAGTATTAATGCCAGATTGGAAGCAAAGAAAAGAGATTTTAGATGAAGAAATAGTCTTATTTATATAGGAGGAAGTAAAGTGGCGAATACAAAAAAAGATTTAGTGGCTGGAGCACAAGATTTAATTCAGGATATTTTTGATCTTTATGATGATTATAGCGCAGAAGATCAAAAAAAGATTGAAAACATGCTATGTGATATGAAGGATTTAAACACTCATTTAAAAGGGTATGAGAAAGAAGAGAAAAAAAAGCCTAAATGGTTGTTAAAATTGGAGAAAGCATTTAATGATTACTTCGGAAAAAAAGACTAAGAAAAACGAAATTGTCGTTTCTATAGTTTCAGGTTTATTAACTATTGTCTATGGGGTAATATTTTCACTGATTACTCATTTCAACTCTGAAACTTCTCATCTAGTGATAAAACTTGCTGTATGGATTGTTGGAATCTATTTTTGCATCATCTTAGTAATTGGAATTTTAAGAATATTTAAAATCAAATTCAATGCATTAAATTACAAGTTTATTTTTATCTTAACTAGTCTGATATCTGCAACACTAGCTGTTATTATAGCGGGTACTTTTGAATTAGAGTATTTTGTTACTTTAATAGCTATTGTTGGGCTTTACGAGCTATTCAAAAAGATCATAAAAATAAATAATAAGCATGGGGAGTGATTATTATTTGGTATAAGTATATTTACGAATTTCTATTTCAAACAGAACCATTATTTAATGACTTTTTTTTAGATTGGATATTTCCAGCTGCAATTGTATTCTTACTTTATGACTTTGCGTTTGGTGTTGTAGGCGGATTATATAGAGCAGGAATAATTAGAGGTAGAGATCTAGGCAGCATAATTCATTGGGGAATCCGTTATGGCATGATGTGGGGAACAATACAGATTCTCATTTTTATAAGAGATAACTGGTTATATATTGTTTTGGCTGCAGTAGGTGCAATTATAGTTTTTGTGCTGATCGGACTATTTATTCGAAGTTTACTGATGAATAAATTTATATGAAAGGAGACAACCAAAATGGCAAAAAATCCTCCTATTGGAGATAATGCACGTGTAGGTGCTGTAAAAGACAGAAGTCAAACCAGACACTCAAATGGTGAAAATTGGGTTAAAAGAGACACAACAACTGGTCAATTTACGGGTGTTAAAATCTCATCTACAAAACCATACAAAGGTGTTCGCAAAGAAAAATAGTTTTTTATCACCGATAATCTGTGTTTACGGTTAATCGAATGAGTAAACAAATGAAATGAATATTTAAAAAATGAAACGCACGTTATTTGTGTGAAAGCAATATTAAAAGGCACTCAATTTATTATGCTATGGGCATATAGCCAAAAATTGACAATTTTGATATACTCTAAATAACGTGGAATACTGGCTAAAAATCCAGCCTAGAAGTTCAAAGGAATTCGAAAATGAGTTCCTTTTTATTTTTGCAGAAAAACTTGTAGTGTTCTAACTGGTTAACAATTACAATTTTAGTTAGTTTTGATTGTACGGTTAGGGTGATTAGATGAAAGGAAGAATGCTCGACTTATACGAGCGATGGGAACAGTCAGGCCATTTAGAAAGCAGACTTAAATCGATATCAGAGATGATATCTAAAAGAGCAACTCAAAAACAAATTGCTTTATATCTTGGTGTTACTGATAAAACACTGATTAAATTAAGAAAAGTACATCCAAGATTGGATAAGGCTTTTCAATATGGTGATGAAGAATTAAAACAAAACTTAATTGATGCGATGCTTCAAAGAGCGATTGGTTTCGAATATGAAGAAACACAAACCGTTATCGAAGAAACAAAGACAGGTACAAAAAAGCGGATCACAAAATATAAAAAGCGATCCTTGCCTGAGATTGCAGCGATTAAGTATTTACTCATTGTTAAATTTGGTCTTGAATACAACGATAAAAAAGAAGAAATAGAATTGATGAATAAACGTCTAGAAAAAGGTGAGGAGGCTTGGTCTAATGAATTTAGTCATGAAGAAAGTAACCCAATTATTAGAATACGAAAACAATCCGAGAAATAACGAGGTTGCTATTGAAGCAGTGGCCAACAGTATCAAAGCATTTGGCTTTAAGGTGCCGATTGTTATCACTTCCGAACATGTAATCATTGCTGGCCATACAAGGCTTAAAGCGGCTAAAATGCTTGAATTAGAAAGTGTACCTTGTATCATTGCTGATGACTTAACTGAAGATCAAATCAAAGCATTTCGTTTAGCTGATAATAAAACAGCTGAACTTGCAACTTGGGATTTCTCAAAGTTAGAAGAAGAGCTTTTCAACATTGATATGGATATGCTTCAATTTGGGTTTGAAGAGTTAGAATCACTTGTGCCTGATAATGCAACAGATGATGATTTTGATATCAGCGATGAAATACCAGAGACTCCGTTTTCTGAACTGGGCGACATCTATGAGCTTGGTGGTCACAGATTAATGTGTGGCGATTCAACTTCTAGCAATGATGTAAAAAAACTAGTTGATGATGTTAAGGTTGATATGATATTTACTGATCCTCCATATAACGTTGATTATGAAGGTACTGCTGGAAAGATTAAGAATGACAAGATGGAAGATAATAACTTCTATCTTTTTTTATATGATGCATTCAATAATATGTTTGAAAACATCAAACCAGGTGGTGCAATCTATGTCTGTCATGCAGATACTGAAGGACTAAACTTTAGAAACGCCTATAAGAATGCTGGATTTAAACTTGCTGAATGTTTAATCTGGGTTAAGAATGCATTGGTCCTTGGAAGACAAGATTATCACTGGCGACATGAACCCATTCTTTATGGATGGAAAGAAGGCGCTGCTCATTACTTTGTAGATGATCGTTCGCAAGATACGATTTGGGAATATAACAAACCAAGAAAGAATGAAGAGCATCCAACCATGAAACCACTAGAACTAGTTGGAAAAGCAATCGCTAACTCATCTAGACGTCATGAAACAATTCTGGATTTATTTGGTGGTTCAGGATCCACAATGATTGCAGCTGATCAACTTGATCGCAAGTCATGTCTCATGGAACTTGATGAAAGATTTGTTGATGTCATTGTCAAAAGATATATTAAACATAAAACATCAATTGATGATTGTTATTTGATTAGAAATGGAAAGAAGTCTCCATTAAGCGCTTTTGAGGTTTTTAACAATATCTCACTATAGTAAAAAAACACTTGCTATGATAAGCCTTTAGAGTGATATATATAGTAACCCAATAATTAAAAGGAGACTATAAACATGAGTAAAGAACTTAGTTTAAGAACATGGATTGAGAAATTCAATCAGGGTGATTTTGATTCGAAGGATTTAGAAACACAAATAAAAGCTGGCTGGTACGATTGGTTTTGCAAAGATGATAGTTTAGGGAATAAAACAAAACGTATGGGAAGCATCGTCAAACAATTTAAAGACTGTGGGAAACTTAATCTTGATAACATGTATGTTTGGTTCAAGAATAACTGTCCACTTGCAGGTCCATTGTATGATGATTTTAGAATTGCAGATATTGAATCAGGTGATACACTCTTTACGATTCAAATCAATTGTTTTAGAGAAGAAAACCGTTATACAGTCTATGGCAAGAGAAACGATTTTGATACACCACTCTTTGGTACAGAATCAATCAAAGAGCTAGTGGCTTGGATGAATGAAGGGTGGGCTGACAATGTTTAAAGAATACAATGCTCACCCTAAAGGAATTAAAACAACAGATTGTGTTGTAAGGGCTATTTCAACAGCAACAACTATAGATTATCTCGAAGTTAGAAGAGAACTTAACAAAAAGAAAAAAGAACTCGGATATTCGAGTTATAAAGATACCCAGTTCTTATATGACTACTTGAAAGACTATCCAAGACTGATATTTAAACCTGTAAAAGGTGAGCCTAGAATCAAAGGTACTGATTTTACAGAACTACATCCAATTGGTACATACATTTTAAAAATGGCTGGACACATTACAGCATGTATTGATGGAATCATCTATGATACATGGGATTGTAGTTATCGTTCAGTCTATACAGCATGGGAGATTAGAAGATGAAAACTAGATTTATAAGAAAGCCTGAAAGACAAGATCTGATACCTCAAGATGAGTTCATTATAGAAAAAGTGATTGTCCTAGATAAAAAGGACTTTGATAAGTTTTTAAATCATCCGCTTGATGACTATGATTTTATTAAAGAAAACGTTGAGTTGATGTATTGTGATAAAGAAAATGTTTATCATTGTATTCTTGTTACATCGAATGAAGATGATTTTGGCATATTGATTGAAAGTGAAGGATATCATTATGCAAGGTATGCAGCATATATTTCAAAAGCAGAACTTAGGAGCGAATAGCTCCTTTTTTAGTGCTTAAAGAGGAGGATTTGAAAATGCAAAGAATTACAAGTGAGTCAGTCTTTAGTGGACATCCTGATAAAGTTTGTGATCAAATTAGTGATGGCATCTTAGATGCAATACTAGAACAAGATAAAGATGCAAGAGTTGCAGTAGAAACTGCGATTAAAGATAACTTCGTATTTATCTTTGGTGAGGTCACAACAACAGCATTAGTGAATTATAAAGCAGTAGCAAAAACAGTGTTAAAAGATATCGGTTATGATGAAGAGTTTGTTGTCATGGAACTCATTAGCAGACAATCACCTGATATTGCATTGGGTGTCAATGAATCATCAAGTAAAGAACAAGGTGCAGGTGATCAAGGGATCATGTTTGGTTATGCGTGTAACGAAACAGAAGAGTTCATGCCACTTCCAATTATCCTTGCACATAGAATCGCTAAAGGTATGGATAAAGCTAGAAAAGAAAAGTATAGTCATATCTTTGGTCCTGATGGCAAATGCCAAGTGAGTGTGGATTACAAAGATGGTAAACCATATAATATACCAGTCATTGTCGTATCAGCACAAACAAAACAAGGCGTTACAAGAGCATTCTATGAAGATATCATTAAAGCGATTATCTTTAACTCTATGGAACAAGAAGACCTCATTAAAAATACACGACTTTTAATTAATCCTACAGGTGAATTCATTATTGGTGGACCTAAAGCAGACTCTGGGTTAACGGGTAGAAAAATCATTGTTGATACTTATGGCGGTTATGCTAGACATGGTGGTGGTGCCTTCTCAGGAAAGGACGTAAGCAAGGTTGATCGCAGTGCGGCTTACTATTCAAGATTTGTAGCAAAAGCCGTTGTAGCGGCAAATTTAGCGACACATTGCGAAGTGTGCTTGAGCTATGCGATTGGTGTTGCAGAGCCAACAAGTATCTTAATTAATACCTTTGATACAGGTGTCACCGATGATAGTGAAATTCAAAGTCTAGTTGAACATGTATTCAACTTCAAACCAGGATCAATGAAAAAAGAACTTGACCTATCAAATATAAAATTTAAAGAATTGGCAAAGTATGGACATTTTGGTAGAGTTGATTTACCAGTGAAATGGGAACATGTAAAAGATAAAGCTGATCAGTTGAAACGTCTTTATGAAGAAACCTAAGATACTGCATAACTTCTATAAATCTGCTGCATGGCAAGTAGCAAGACAAATCAAGTACCAGGAACAAGATGGAAGATGTGAACGCTGCAAGCGAGTAGGTGAAGAAGTACATCATAAAATAAGACTGACTATCCAAAATGTATCAGACACATCGGTAAGTTTGAATCAAGAAAACTTAGAGCTTCTTTGTAAGGAATGTCACAATAAAGAACATAAGCGATTCTCTATAGAAAAAGAATTTGATGACGAAGGGAACTTAATTCCTAGATAACCTCGATTAACTCAAATAAATTTGATATAATTGATACAATTGGGGGTGACTATTTTGAGTGATAAAAAAAGGAATAGTCTCATTGACGAGTTTTTTCAGAAGAGAAAAGTATATGAAAATATTAAAGAGTATAATGATATCCTCGATAATCTTGAGTATTATAGCGTTTTTTTGGATAACCTAGGCAAAAATAGTTATGAACCATATATATCAGTCTCAATTTTTAATGATTATGTTCCTAATTATGACTTTAACAGTGGGAATCCATTAGCACCAATATTGGAATTTTTAAAGACCATAAAAAAGGCACATGTTATAAATCTTGCTAGTATATTCGATAGTTTGAGATCTACTCTCTATTCAATACATAGAACTATGGAAGTTATAAACATTTCTGACTCATTTGCCTTGCTGAGAAAGTTCAAAGATGATTACCTATTGGCAATCTTCTTTTCTCTTCTTGGAAATTCAAACCATGAAAATAGTGGAGTATCATTTGAAAAATGGAATGAAAAAATAGATACTGTATTCAAATTTGCACAAAATTCTATGAACGATTTAAAGTCAGTAGAAGCTGTATCATTTATTACTAGCAATCCTGATATTAAAGAATTAGATAAGTTAATCGGAATTAAGTCCAAGTTCAAGGAAATGACAGATTTAATGAATAAGTACATGCATAGCCATGGTTTGTTATTCTTAAATAACACTAATCCTAAAAGACACCTCGATAGCACTATTGATATGATAAAAGTGTTCAATAAGTATCTTGATACTATAATGACTTATTTAACATGTATCATTATATATCTAAATCCAAGATTAATAGTTCCACATGAATATTTTAGAAATATGGATACTAATGATTCTCTGAGTGAAAAAACTCATCGATGCACTGCTACTTATCTTAAAGAGTTCATTGATGATCGTGTACAAGTAGTAGAACCAAAACTGTACGATTTCTTAATGAAAAAATTTTATTTTTGATTCAATTTATCCCCCGGGGTAACATAAGTTACATAGGTGCGGGTACCGCGTAGGGGGACGTTTAATTTGTGGAAGAGCTATTTATTGAAAATATAGAAATGAGGATGATTAAATGATTACTACATCTACAATTGCAAGGGTATTACAGATTGAGTTCAATGGTTCATTAGCCTCATCTTTTACCGTAGAGTCTAATAATATTCAATATTTAGTAAGTGCTAAACATTTATTTAAGAATATTGATTATGGAGATACTATAGACTTGATTGTTAGCGCTGAAGGAACCAAAAAACTCCTAAATTGTAGCGTTTATTTCCATAAAGAAGAAAATATTGATATAGTAGTTCTAAAGTTAAATAAAAATAAAAATATCACACAAGTATTCTCAACAAAATTCAGTAGTAATAATGTTATTCTTGGACACGATGCATACATATTAGGATTTCCATTTGGGATGCTAAATTCTGATATAAAAGATAGTAAATATCCCGCTCCTTTTGTAAAAAGAGGATGTATTTCGGGTATAGTCAAAGAAAAAAACGCTAATGTAATATATGCTGACACCGTCAATAATATAGGATTTTCTGGTGGTCCAATGACCACTTACGAACCAACAAATTTCAAGGATGCATATATAATTGGAGTTATTAGTGGATATAGAATACACACATCTATGGTACATGATGAAAATGGAAAAGAAACTAAAAACTATGTTAGAGAGAATAGTGGTTTGACAAAAGCTTACTCAATAGAGCATGTGTTTGAGATTATTAATGAATTATAGTATGATGATTGAAATTGAATATAAGCGACTTCGGTCGCTTTTTTCATCGGTTGATGAAACTAAAAAAGAATTGGTTGATAACTTAATCCAACAAGCTGCTTTTATGAAAGTTGAACTTTCGAAGCTTCAAGAACAGATGATCAAATATGGCTCAATCCAGATTTCATCAAAAGGACTGATGCGACAAACAGAAGCTGCTAAATATTATACAAAACTTGTAAACTCATATGGCACAGTTATTAAGACTTTGAATTCAATATTGGGCACGCAAGTGAATGATGGGGATGATGCTTTTGATGAATTTCTTAAAAGGGCAAATGAATGAACTATCTATTTGAATACTATCACGAAATACAAAAAGGAAATATTCTTGTTGGTGAAGAGTTAAAGAACCAGCTTGATCGCTTGATCATTGATCTTCACAACTCAAAGTATGTCTTTGATGAACAACCAGGAAAACTCAGAATTGATTTTATTGAAACATTTTGCAAACATACTAAATCACCTTTTAATGGGCAACCCTTTATATTAGAACTTTGGGAAAAGGCGATCATCCAAACTGCATATGGTTTTAAAATGGCAGATACAGGACTAAGAAGGTTTAATGAAGTTATACTTTTGATTGCACGAAAAAATGGAAAGACAACATTTATTGCAGGATTAGACCTAGCAGAGTTTTTTCTATCAAGTGGTGGTGTCGATATTGTTTGTGCTTCAAACACCACAGAACAAGCGAATATTCTATTTGAAGAGATAAATAATATGAGGGAACAATCACCATCACTCTCTAAAGATACAAGAAGCAGAAAGAATATCTTTTTCATTTACTCACCAAAAACTAAGAACAAGATTAAAAAATTATCAGCTCAATCAAGAAATAAAGATGGCTACAATATTGAAGTTGGATGTATTGATGAAGTTCATGAAATGACCGATTCAAAAGTCTATGATGCGATTAAACAATCACAGTCAACTAAAAAAGAGCCACTTATATTCATCATTACCACTGAGGGAACAACCATCGGTGGATTTTTAGATAGCAAACTAGATTATGCTAGGAAGATGATCAAAGGTGAAATAGATGATGTTCGTGTGCTTCCATGGCTTTATACACAAGACTCTGTAAAAGAGATTTATGATGATAAAAGAACCTGGCAGAAATCAAATCCAAGTATTGATGTAGTAAAGACAGCATCTTATCTTGAAGACGTCATGAATAAATCTAAACATGATTTATCAACTAGAGTTACTATGCTTTGTAAAGATTTCAATATTAAACAAGCAGATTCTGGATCATGGCTATCATTTGATGATCTGAACAATGAAGAAAAATATAGTATAGATGACTTAAGAGATAGCTATGCTATTGGTGGTGTAGACTTATCGTCGACAACCGATTTAACTGCTGCAGTTCTTATTATTCAAAAGAGAGATTCAAGTAAGAAATATGTGATTCCACATTTCTTTATGCCTAGTGAAGTTGTAGAGAAAAGAACCAAAGAAGATAATGTGCCTTATGATATTTGGGTTAAAAAGGGTTATGTAACTTTGACAGATGGTAATCAAAATGATTTTAGTCTTGTTACTAAATGGTTTATGAAGATGATTCAAACATATAGCATTAGACCATTATGGGTAGGATACGATCCTTGGAACTCGCAATATTGGATTAGGGAAATGGAAGATCTAGGATTTAATATGGAGAAAGTAAGACAAGGTATTTATTCCTTATCAGAACCTATGAAACAAATGGAAGCTGACTTAAAGAATAAACTTATAGTTTATGATAATAATCCTATTTTAAAGTGGTGTTTAGCAAATACACAAGCTAAAGTAGATTTGAATGGAAATATACAACCCTCAAAACTTAACTCAAAGTATAAAAGAATTGATGGAACTGTCGCATTGATAATTGCTTACACAGTGCTCAACAGGTATAAAATTGATTATGAAAATATGATATAATAGAAATAATTTAAATTGTGAGGGGTTGTCATATGTTAACTTTAACAAACATACTAGGTATTAATGAAAAAAACTTTATTAATTACAAGATTCATTTTGCTTATGGAGCTAACAATTATCCACTAAATGAGTATTTACTAGGACGATTCAAAGAATATCAGGAATATCAAACCAAGCCCAACTTTAATCGTAAGTACATCATTTCACTTGTTAATTACGATAGAGATATATGGATGTTTGCAGGTATTTTTGAAGTTCTAGGTGATCCGACATTCGATACAAGTTCAAATCTTTACACATATCAGACACATCTACTTGATATTCAAAGCGACCTAATAGGTAGGTTGTTTTTCTCTTACAAAAAAGACTTTAGGGCATCCTATCCAAGGTTAGAGTTAGTGCCAACCAGTGAAAATAAACCAGCCGATATGGTAGTACATAAAATTGATGCGAATAAATTATCAATTGAGGACTTTCCTGGATTTGACAAAATTAAAGTTAGCTATGAAATTCTAAACAGCATTATCAACCAAGATATACCAACTTGGAAAAATGCACTTTCAAAAGCAAAAGGCATCTATCTAATCGCTGATACTCTTACTGGTAAATTGTATGTTGGTAGTGCATATGGAGAATCGGCAATATGGCAAAGATGGTCAGAGTATGCAAAGAACGGTCATGGAGGCAATAAAGATTTAAGAGATCTTTTAGAGGTCAATGGTAATGACTATAAAATGAATTTTCAATACTCTGTTTTAGAAATTAGTAATTTAAATACAAGCGATATCTATATATTTGAACGAGAAACACATTGGAAAGAAATACTCCTAACTAGAAAATTTGGATTAAATAGTAATTAAGTGAGAGGTGATTTGATTGTTAAAAGCAGAATTTGTTGAGATGACAAAAGAAGAAACAAAGAACTTATGGTTTATTTCGACCTTATACAAGTGGCGATCTATCAAATTGGTGGAATCATTTTTGGAGGAAGATATGCCAAAAGCTCATCAAGTAAGATCCCGAATACATAATAAATATTTAAAAATAACGTGTTCGGATGATCAGTACATTAAAGTACCTTATTTGAGAAGTGAGCGAATACAATATCTTTCATCCACGGATAACAATCATTTAAATTCAAAATATTCAGTATATTATAGTAAACCTAAAGAGTTATATATAAAATTAGATGATAATTTATCTGATATGATCGATGGCGGATTAATAAGACGCTATTATATTCATGTAATAACTGAATCAAATGATAAAGTAGAGAAGTATGGGATATCAACAATTTTGGAGTACAAGAATAATGGAGATATTGGTAATCCTAACTTTGCAATTGAACCAAGTGCAACTGTTCATAAGATAGGTGATACAAATATTTTATATAATACAATTGATTTAACATTTTTTGCATTAGTATTGTATCAAGGGATAGTTTGGATATTAAATAAAAAGATTGACTTATCAACAATGGGTTATCTCGAAATCGCTATTGTAATATCTTATTTTGCACAACTATATTTCCGCGTGAAATATATCGGACATACATTTGTAAATATGCTAGGGTATTATCTCAAGTATTTATATTACAAGTTATTTACAAAAAAAGTTGTTCAGTTTAATAAGTCTCATTTTACAGAGAAAAAGTTTATAACCGAAATAATAGATAATTCTAGAGGAAAATAAATGCCAATATTTAAAAGAAAAAGTAAAACTGGATCAATCGATGCCTTACAAATCATCAATAATACTAACACATTTTATACACCATTTGGATCTAACATTTCAAAAAGTGATGTGGTTAAGATTTGTATCGATCGAGTAGCCAGTCAATGTGCAAAACTGAAACCAAGATATATCAAAACAGAAAACGATAAGACAGTATCCGAGAAAAGCGGAAAACTGTCTTTTCTTTTGAAACATAAGCCAAACGAAATCATGACACCTTATGATTTTATCTATAAGGTTATATCAACCTTATTATTAAATGATAATGCTTTTATTTATCCACGTTTTGATAAATATAATGGACATCTTATTGGCCTTTATCCACTTAAACCAATAACAGTTGAAATGGTCATCGATCAACAAGATCATTATTATATAAAGTTCTTATTTGAAAATGGTGATTCATATACATTACCGTATGAGAATATCATCCACTTAAGAAAACATTATGGCCAAAACGATATCTTTGGTGGCAATGGATCAAGTGGTGATCATGAAGCGATTCTTAAAACCATATCTATTAATGATAGTTTGCTTCAGGGTATAGATAATGCGATTAAATCATCTATGCAGATTAAAGGGATCGTTAAGATGAATGGGATGTTATCAGAAGTCGATAAGAAAAAACAAAGAGAACTCTTTGATAGTGCACTCTCTGACTCTGTGAATAATAAAGGTAGTTCGATTATACCGATTGATTTAAAGAGTGAATATATCCCTTTAGATGTAGACCCAAAACTCATAGACAAGGATACACTAGAATTCTTGCAGTCAAAGATATTAGATTACTTTGGAGTATCAGTACCAATCTTTACGAATAAGTACACAGAAGATGAATACAACTCGTTTTACGAGTCAACCATTGAGCCTTTAGCTATTCAACTTAGCGAGGCTTTTTCTATAGGTTTACTAACTAATAACCAATTAGAACGCGGTGAAGAGATTGTCTTCTTTAGTGAGAGATTACAATATGCTTCCTGGAACACAAAAGTCACAGCTATAGAAAAACTCATGAGTTTAGGGATTATGTCACTTAACGAATCAAGAGCACTGCTCGGATTAGAACCTATCGAAGGTGGACACAAACGACTTCAATCATTAAACTTTGTTGATGCAGATAAAGCAAACTTATATCAAGTTGGAAAGAAAGAGGAAGAAGATCATGAAAGTAACGATTAACGGCAAAATCTCAAATGAAGCATTAAAAAGTATCTTAGAAACTCAAAAAGAAAAAACAAAAACGATTACTGATTTTTGTAAGAAAGAAAAATTAGAAACATTCGCGTACAAAGATGCAGAACTTGAGTTTGATTATGAACAAGAGACAAAACCAAAACAAGTAAAGAAAGTTGAGGTTAGAACACATGATTAAAGAAACGAGACTTGCAGATGTAACGCTTCATGAAAATGAAGGAAAGATGATTTTAGAAGGCTATGCTTTAGTCTTTAACAATGAAACTTTAATTGGTGATGAAACTTATGGATTTTTAGAAGAAATATCACCTACTGCTTTACAAGAAACTAAAATGAAGGATGTTCCTATGAAATACAATCATATGGACTCCTTTTTAATTATTGCAAGAACAAAGAATAAATCACTTGAATTATCCGTGGATCATATTGGTTTAAAAGTACGTGCAGAACTCTTGGATACTAGTCATAACCAGGATATCTATAAAATGGTTAGAAGTGGTCTTTTGGATAAAATGAGTTTTGCTTTTACCGTTGATGAACAAGTATGGAACCGTGAAGGTGATATTCCTAAAAGAACCATTACAAAGATAGAACGTTTGTATGATGTGTCGGTTGTGGATACTCCTGCATATGATGCAACTAGTATATATGCTCGTTCTTTAGAGTCCATGGAGTTGGAACTGAAGACTATGGAGTTAGCAGAGCAAAAAGAAAAATCAGATTTAATGAAAAAACGCATCAAAATTAAAACTCAAATCTAAGGAGAGATTAAATCATGAATTTAGAATTAAGAAGAAAAGAAATTGAATCACGCTTAAAAGAAATCAGAAGCTTAGTAGACACAGAGTCCGATCTAGAAAAACTAGAAGCATTAGAAACTGAAACAACAAGCCTTCAAGAGGAAAGAACATCGATTGATAAAAAGATGTTGATTGCATCAAAAACAGAATTCAAACCAATTCAAGTTGATAACCGTCAAATGGTGGATAAAGAAAAGCTAGAAACACGTGGACAAAGCTTAAAAGAAAGCAGAGTCATTCAAGTATCAAGTTCAGAGATTTTACTCCCTGATCACACATCAACTAACCTTGCACCAGTTCCATTTGCTCAAGTGTCAAGTTTAGTTGATCGTGTGAATGTAATTAATCTTAATGGTGGTGAAACCTATAAGAAATCATTTGTGAAAGCAAACGGTATCGCTGGAACCACAGCAGAAGGGGCAGCTTATTCTGAAACAGAACCAGCATTTGGTTACTTAACCATTTCAAAAGTAAAGATTACTGCTTATACAGAAATTACTGAAGAGTTAGAAAAACTACCTTCAATTCCTTATCAAGCAGAAGTCTTACGTAACATCAATATTTCACTGAAAAAGAAAATCAGTGAACAAATCTTACGTGGTGCAGGGACAACCAATACTTTCACAGGAATATTCAGTGAAGCAGCTGTAGCACTTGCAGATAAAGCAGCACTTGAAATTGAAGCCATTACGGATTCAACACTTGATGACATTGTATTCGCTTATGGTGGCGATGAAGAAATCGAAGGTGGCGCAGTTCTTATCTTGAATAAGAATGACTTAAGAGCTTTTGCAGGACTTAAGACCCAAGAAGGTCGTAAAGTTCACTCAATCGATTATGTCAATAAGACGATTGATGGAATCCCATATATCATTAATTCGCACTGTAAGGCTATCTCTGATAGTAATACTGCAGTAGGTGAATATGGTATAGCTTATGGTGCACTTAAAAACTATGAAGTACCAGTTTTCTCACCAGTAGAAATTGGTAAGTCAACAGATTACAAATTTAAAGACGGTATCATCAGTTATAAGGCATCAGTTTTTACTGGTGGTAACGTCGTTGGATATAACGGCTTCTTGCGTATTAAGAAGAAAGCTGTACCTGCAGGATAATCTCGTTAAGAAAGGATTGATTTCATGGCCATATTAGATATTGTAAAAAAGGCACTACTTATCCCCCAAGTAGAGACTTATGCTGATGATGAGTTAAATACACACATCAATAGCTGTAAGCATTACTTAGTGAGCTGTGGGATTGATCCTTCTTATATAAATGATGAATCAAATCCAATGGTTAGTACAGTCATTATTATCTATGTGAAGACATTTTACGGCTTCAAAAACGATGGAAGCGCAAAAGAACTACCGAAGTCATTTGATATGCTGGTAGGTCAACTCGCATTAACAAAAGGAAGCGCGACAAATGTATCCTAATTCCCCCAATATAAGAATGCACTTACTAACCTTGGAGATGGTTCCAAACACCATGGGTGTGATGAGCTATCAGTTTGTCTCGAAAAAAGAAGTGATTGGTATTAACTTTTCGATTACTTCTAGAGAATATTATGAAAGTAAACGTTCAGATATCAGAATCGATATCGCAGTTAAGGTTCAAAGTTTCATTTATGACCATTCAAAGTATGTAGATATTGGAAGTGTCATTTATAAAGTGGAAAGAACTTATGCAGCTGGTCAGTTCATTGAACTTTATTTAAAAAGAACAAGTATTAAGTTAGGTGATATCATTGGCTACAGTTGATAAACTAGGTGAACTATTAAGTGATATGGTCGAAGATTATGTTGAAAAGATTATCCCAAAGCTAGATGAAGAGCTAAACAGTACAGCGGATGAGATCATTACTTATATCAAAAGTAACGCGCCACGAAGTGGAAACAGACATGCTTTTGCAGATACATTTACAAAAGTAGAATCTGGGTCCGGCATGAACAAAACAGTTTCAATTTATTCTGAAGGTAAAGGTGGACTTACCCATTTGCTTGAGTTTGGCTATACACACAGAAGTGGAAAGTATATCGGACCTAAACCTTTCTTAAGACCTGCCTATGACATCTTTACACCAAAGATGCTAGAAGCAATTAAAGACATCATAACAAAAGGTGATTAATTATGCGTGAACTATTCGAACCGCTTTATCAGGTATTAAATCATGTGTTACCAGGTCAGGTGAGTTATGGTAAGAAGGAAAATCTAGATCAAAGTGATACGTATATCATTTATCAAGAGATTTCAAATAGAGGCAGTATCTATGCAGATGATAAAGTTCAAATGCGCATATTAACCATGCAAATCAATATGATTACAAAAGAAAAGAACCTCGAGTTAGAAGAAAAACTTGAGGTGTCTTTATCTTTAGCTGGATATGAGTTTAATATGTTAACAGAATATCAAAATGAAGACGGTTCTATTAACCGTGTCTATGAAATAAAAATGGAGGTTTTATAACAATGAGTAATAAAGTAACATTTGGTTTAACCAACGTACATTATGCACTTGCAACACAAGCTTCTGATGGCAGTTGGACATTTGCAACACCTAAGCGATTAGAAGGTGCACAAGAAATAACCACTGAGGCTATCGGTGGTAGTTCACAAGTCTATGCAGATGATAAAGTCATCGCAACCCTAGTTTCCAATTCAGGATCTAATGTCACACTTAAGTTTACTGAAATTGATGAAGCATTTAAAAAAGATATCTTTGGCTTCCTAGAAGATACGAATGGTAACCTAGTAGAAATCTTAAATGCAGAAACAAAGACATTCGCATTAGGGTATGAAATTCAAGGTGATGTTAAAGCTAGACGTATTTGGTATTACTTATGTACTGCAACACCATCAGGTGATTCCAGCAAATCAAAAGGTGATTCCATTGAAGCCAATTCAATTGAATTAAGTATCACAGCTAGACCAATCGAATCAGGCAACAATCTGATTTTAAGAGTTATTGCAGGTGTAGGAGATACGAATTACAGTTCGTTCTTAACAACAGCACCAGCTTTACCAACATTCATATAGGGAGTAGACCATGGAAAAAACACTTAAACTTGGCGATCATGATTACCGCCTACACTCATCACTTTTTACGATTATTGATTATCGCAATGTGTTCTCAACAGAACTATTTAGCGATATTAAAAGATTAGAAAAGTCAAGCACAAAAAAAGAAGAAGATCTATCAACAGTCATAGATACTATTTTCAAAATTATCTATGTGCTTCATCGACCATTTAGTAAACAATCTTATAATGACTTTTTAATGTCACTAGACTTTTCACTATTAAGCAATCAAGATGAGCTTGAAAATCTGACGAATACGATAGGTGAAATGCTCGGGACATTTCAGAAAAGCACACCCCCAGCAACCAAATCAAAATAATCATGAAGTCGAAAACATCACAGCAAACATTATATTTAATCTAGCTCATCTTGGACTATCTATTGAAGATACGAAATCCTTTGATTTAGAAACCTACTTTGAAATTGTAGGTTTAGAGATGAAAGTTATTAATGGGAAGTCACAGACTAGACGAGCAAATCAGCATGATATAGATAACTATCTACTTTAGGAGGTGATTATTAATGGCAGAAACAGTCAAAGGGCTTAATATCAAGCTTAGTCTCGATGGAAGAGACCTAGAAAATGAACTGAATGATATCAAGAAGGATCTTAAAGAACAAAACAAAGATCTAAAAGCAATTAATAACAATTTAAAATACGATAGTTCAAATCTAGATTTATGGAAGTCAAAACAAGATAAACTCAATGATATCTTAGCAACAACAAAGAAACGACTAGATACTCAAAACCTAGAGCTTGAAAAGGCAAAAAAAGCTGTTCAAATTGGTGATATGAGTCAAGATGAGTTCAATAAGCTAAAGCGTAACGTTCAATATAACGAAGCTGAACTATCTAAACTAAACAATGAGCTTGGAAAGACTAACGACAAACTTAGAGAGCTAAGTAACACTAAGTTTGATAAGATTGGTAAACTAGGTTCAACTCTGACAAAATCCGTAACGGTTCCTATCTTAGGAGCCGTTTCTGCTTTAACAGCATTTTCTGTAAAAACTGCATTAGCTGCAGATGAGATTGGTGATTCAGCTGAAAAGTTAGGGTTATCCGCAGAGCAACTTCAAGAATGGAATCATTCTGCAGCACTTATGGGTGCATCCACTGATACGATGAGACGTGCTTTCATGAAAGTCAACGGAGTCATTGGTGATATAGCAACAGGTAATGGTGATAAGTTTTCAGATAGCCTAGCCCAAATTGGATTATCATTAGATGATCTAAGTGGCAAGAATACACATGAAACCTTTGAAATACTTAGAAATGCTTTAAGTGAAGTTGAAGACGAATCTGTTAGAGTTGGTATTGCTAATGATTTATTAGGCGAGAAGATCGCATCAGAGTTAATGCCATTTCTTTCAAGTGAAGAAAAAGCAGTCAATGATTTGAAGGCAGAACTTCGTGAAATGGGTTTAGTAACAAACGAACAAGCTGCTCAAGCTGGAGAATTTGCTGACGCAATTGATGAAACAAAACAGGCATTGTTTAGCTTATCAGTTAATATTTCAAGTATCGTTTTACCAGTTTTACAAACACTTTTAGTAAAAATTAGAGATGAGTTTGTACCTGTACTTAAAGACTGGATTGCTAAATGGAATGGTCTTGATTCAGATACGAAAAAAATGGTTGCTACACTGATTGGTTTAGTTGCTGCTATTGGTCCAGTGCTTGCGATTATCGGTAAGGTTGGACCACTCTTAAATATTGTGGCCATGACTCTTAAAGGTGTCGGTTCTGCGGGTCTTTTCGCAGGTGCTGGTATAAACTTTGCTACGCTTGGCATAGGCGCGCTAATCGCCATTTTAGCGCTTGCTTTATTTCAAAGTGAAGAGTTTAGAGCATTACTTGGTAGACTCATGGAAACCTTCATGCAGCTCTTACCACCCATACTAACCATAGTAGATGCACTGATGACAGCCTTGCAACCTATCTTAGATGTGATCATTGATCTTGTTGTGATGTTAGTCGATTTATTAGTACCAATTTTGGATGTCATATTGATGCCACTGATTATGCAAGTTGGCATGTTTGCTGAAATCTTAGAAATGTTAGCACCATTAATCATTACGCTTGGTGAAATACTTCAAGCGATTTTAGTTCCTGCAATCAAAGTCTTAAAAACAGTCTTAGATCCCATCTTAAAAGTGGTTCAAAAAATTATTGAGTTTATTCAAAAGATATTTGAGTGGATTGGAGAGTTACCTAAAAAGATAGGTGATTTTGGTGGGAAGGTTAAAGATGTCTTTGGGAGTGTCACAGAAGGAATCAGTAAAATCGCAACTAATGTGACTGATGGGATTAGTGACTTTGCAGGTAAAGCTGCAGATAAAGTAGGTGGTTTCTTTGGTAAGGTTGGTGGTTTTTTTAGTGATACATTTAACTTGAAAGGATCTAGCACTGTGAATAACTCAAGTTCAAATTCATCCTCAAGCAATACAAACAACATCACCATTAACACAACATCTCCAACATTTGATATTGATTCAATTAATCGAGCGTTAGGAGGTAACGTCATATGATCAGATCCTTTTTCTTAGAAAATGAATACGGTGAGATCTATTACTTTGATTACCGGAATCAAACAATCATAACCCAAGTCAGCGGACTTGGGTTTTCTCTAGATATTAAGTATCTTCAATACCACCGTATGTATGCAAAATCAGAATACCAAATACCACTAACTGAGATTACTGAAACACTCATTTTTCTTAAAGGGTATCAAGGTTATAAAACATTTGTAGATTATCTATCGAAATCAAATAAAGAACATAAACTCCATTATACAACCCCAGCCTTTAAAGCTTATACCTATGTGGATGTATCAAACTTATCAAAAGCAGAACTTGTAAGTGGTACCATACAAAGTCAGATCATCTTTAAAAAGTTATCACTATGGATTAAAGAAAAATCATATGAGATTATTGCGAATGGTAGTAGCTATGGCAAAGTCTATCCCTATCAGTATCCATTCATCTATGCAAACTCTTATCAAGGCATTACACATATTAATAATCAAGGACTAGATGAAGCACCACTCAATATAGAGATCTATGGTGCTTTTTTAAATCCGGAAATTACCGTTAAAAAGAATGGGACTATCATTCAAAAACTTAAACTCTATGTAGAATCAGATGATGCAACACTTACTGTCATATCAAATCCTAGTGAACAAGTGATTCAAATGATAGAAAATGGGACAACTTATGATATCTATGGCATGCAGGATTTTGAAGCAGATAATTTCTTGTTTATCAATCATGGAGATTATGAGATTGAGTTTAAACCAGGAGTAAGTTTGCCATCCGCATGTCGAGTTACACTATTTGAAGGCTATATGGGTATTTAACATGAAAGTGATATTTCTAGATCGAAAGACACTCGCCTATAAAGATTATGCAGCTGTTGGAAATGAATATGAAATCATCCTAGACATGGTACTCATTCAACGATCAAGTTTTAAGTTAAATAAAACAAATATAGATACATCGATTGGTGATATTGTTGTTGCTAAAAATGATGTATTTTCTTATATCGGTATCCTAGAAAGTATTGAGCTAAAAGACGATCACTTAACGATTATTAGAACACTAGATTTTAGAGAAATCTTTAACTTGGATGTTTTAGTGAGCAGTTTCACTGGTGATTTGATTGATTATCTCTACATGCTTATATCTACCCACTTTAAAACAAATCAAGATAGTTTGCAGAATTTAGATTACCTAACCATTGAAAAAGCAGCAAGTGTCACAGGATCATTAACATTTGAAGCAGATAAGGTTGAAAACATTTCAAAGATATTCGAGCTTGTCTCAAAAAGCTATGGAATTAGCTTTCAAACAGAAGTTGTTTATTTAAGAGGACGAATTACTAATATCTTGTTTAAAATTGTGAACGTCAAAGAAGGTCTTGTGATGAAGAGTAATTTCTCATCAATTCTAAATGTAGAGACTAATGATTCATCAAGTCAGGTTATCAATAAAGTAATCTATTATCCAAGAAGTGATAATCAGCTCCATACCTCAAGTATGGCTTTTTACTTATTAACAGATGGAAATATTACAACGGAGATGAATCACGCGTTAAGGTATCAAGCTGTCATGACGAAAACGTTTATCTATAGTGATCAAGAATATGAAACGTTAGAAACGAAAGCAAGAAGTGAGATGGTGACATCTAAACTCGATCACCAGATCACATTCAATTTGGATTTAAATAATCAAGTTTTCATCCCTTTTAAGAACTTTAACTTAGGGGATTATATCTCTTTTAAACATAACAAAAAAACATATGACACGGTTGTTACTGGGATAATATTTAAAGATACACTCAAAGTTGCGAAGGTAACACTTGGTGAATATCGAGTAAAACTAACAGAAAAAGTGCAACTCTTAAGTAAAGCCAAGTCTCAACAGGTGAGTCATATATCTATAACCAATACAAATTTTGATGGAGGTGAATTTTAATGGGATTACAAAAAATTACATTTGAAGGTGGTAATGTCACCGCCAAAGTAGATGCTGATTTATATCATTTCTTCAATTCATATGACGTAGGTATTTTAAAAGGTTTAAAAAGTGAATGTTTAATGACGCTAGCCAATAACACGATTACATTTCAAGATGGTTATGTCTCAATCTACGGTAGAGTCATCTATATTGAAAATCAAACAACTATCGGTGTGACGCCTGATTCAAGTAAAAGTGGGTATGTCATTTTAGGTGTTAATACATCAACCAATGAAGTGAATTTATATTTAAAAGAACAAACCGGAGGTTATCCTTCTTTGACACTGACTAACTTAATCAATAGTGATGGTCTTTATGAGTTTGTATTATGTGCTTATACAAAGACCACAACATCCGTAACATTAAATCAGGTTTATCAAAGAAAGTTTATCTTAAGTCCAAAGACGATCATCAATGATCTAGAACAAAGACTACTGGTAAAATACGTTCCACAAAGAAAATCATTAACTAAAGTATCCAATGGTGTTTATCAATTCTTTGGAACAAACTCAACTGAACTGATGGAGTCATTAGTTTATGTTCTAATCAATAATACGACTGTTATTAGCTTTCCAGGAGACAGTTTATTTATTCATGTTGGCTCAAATCGAAATGTAAGCTACCGCTATGCTGGTGGCGATTTTTCATTATCAGTTGTTTATGAAAATGGGGTTGTGACATTATCATGTGGTAATACAACTCACAATGTTACATCAGTTTATTTAAAAAAATAGGAGGTTTTAAATGGCAACAATTCAAATTAAAAGAAGAACTACAGCTGGTACAGGTCCACTTGTTGGAACAACAGGTAGTGTAAAAGCTGGAGAGCCATTAGTTGATTTTAATGGTGAGCATCTCTATATTGCTAAAGCTGATAAAACAGCTTCAGTATCCGTACCACTTGCAGATAGTGATTATCTAAAAATTCCATCTACAAGCAAAGTCGATACGCAAATTGATACAAAGATTACAGCTTTGGGTTTAGGGACTGCAGCAACTAAAAACACTGGAACAGGTAATGGGAATGTTCCAATACTGGATGCGAATGGAAAACTCGCTGACAGTGTTGTGCCAAAGATTGCGATGACAAATACATTTGTAGTAGCGTCACAAACAGCAATGCTCGCTTTATCAACCGCTCAAGAAGGTGATGTTGCGGTTAGAACCGATTTAAATAAATCCTTTATTCTAAAGGCGTCACCGTATTCGACGCTTGCAAACTGGCAAGAATTACTCTCACCTACAGATGCTGTAACTAGTGTCAATGGATCAACAGGAGCTGTATCAATAACACTTGCAGGGCTTGGTGGCGTTGCATCATCAACTTATAATACCCATGTTTCGAGTAACCTTCACTTAACAGAAACACAACGAAACGTTATCGCAAACATCATGAATTCAAGAGTTGTGAGTGGTGCAGGATCTGATTTTTCAACATCTCAATCAGCATTTGATGCAGCGGTTATTGGAAGTGGACTAAAGATTAATCAAGTAATTGATTCTAATTACACACCACAATTGATTAAATACTCTATCGGTATCGATTCGAGTAAGGTTTTACAACCAACATCAATCATTGATGGTGGGACTTATTAATGGCTATCATTCGGGTTAAAAGAGGTACGACTAAACCTACAACTGCACAACTGAATTACTTAGGGGAACTTGCTTTTGATTATAACAACAATGCACTTTATGCAAGAACGCCATCATCAGTTGTCAAAATTGGTGGTGAAATGGAACTTGTCTATACCTATGAAGGATATGCTTATACACACACTTTGAGTCATGCATTTGATCCAGACTATATTTACAAAGTGCACATCATCTCATCGACATATTGTACATCTGCAGATATTTCAGATACCTATGTATATTATAGAACCGGTGCATCATCCACATTAACAGGTAGTTATCTAAACTATCATGCAAGCACTGAAAGTAGTGTTTATCAGACAAGAAGTGTAAAAAACTCAACGGTTCAGTATATTGAAGATAGTTATGAATCAGGACCAACCATCACAAGTGGGATTACCAAAGTGATTTCATTTGAGATATCACCCACATTTAGATCATCCTTAAGTGATGTGATACAGTGGAATGCTTATGGTAAAAGTGTGACGACTTTATCTGGCCAAGGAAATACAACCATTAAGTCATGTGATTTTGTACACTCAGTTAATGGTAGTCTTGGGCAAATCTACATCAATACAGGGTTAAATCTTGGGTCACCTGATATCTTGTCAATCTCCCTATACCGGACAAAAAGAAAGTGAGGAACTTATGGCAATCATTAAAGACTTAGACACAAAGTTTGGTGTTCAAGCATCCTATCATAGAATTACAGCGTTCAATATTAGTTATTCAGCAAAGAAAATCGTTTTATGTGTCGCAACCTACTTATCTAAAGAAGCAAGACAAGAACAAAAGGATCCCATTGAAGAAATCGATATAGAAATCACTCAAAGTGATTATTCTACATTTCTAGATACGAATCCAATTGAACGTGGGTATTTATGGCTAAAAGAAAACGTCATCGGTTTTGAAGATGCTGCAGATGATTTTGATGTGATAGATCCTGTAGTTTCCAATGAGGTTTCTGAACCTGATGAGCCAGTTACTTAATCAGATTCAAGGTTTGTTTCCAACATCTAAAATACTACTTGTCTATTATGGTGGATCAATTGCATATGGCTTACAAGATGAAGAAAGTGATGAAGATATCACACTTGTGCTCGATAATTTTAGTGGAAATATTCATTTAAATCTGGAAGAGATTGATTTGTTTGTTTTTTCAAAAGAGAGATTTATTCAAAGACAAAACTTTGATGAAACAATCACCTCATATCACAGAGCAAGTGCGGATAACTTAATGAGCATTGATTCAAACATCATCTATCTTGATCCTTCATTTGTTGATGTTTTAGAACAAGTTAGACAATGTGATTCAAAAGAGTTTATGTTAAAACACCTAAAAGCACAGATTGATTATGGAAAGATGCGATTTGAAATCAGTCAAAACTTAAAATCTCATTATCACATCTTTCGCTTAAGAGGAATGGTTGATAACTTTGATAAGACTGGCCATTACAATTTAACAGTGCCAGAACCCTGGTTTACCAAAATGATGGATTATAAGCGTAACTGGAACAATGAGATAGGGCAAAGCTATTTAAATGAATTAGAAGCAGAACTAGAGTATTTAATAGAATATAGGAATAGGATGATGGATAGTGGATTGGGATAATTTAATTACATTTTTTAGGATGGAAAATCTGATCTATTGGATTGTAACTATGGTTGTAGTTATTCTCACAACGATTAAACAGTTTAATAGACAAGATAAAAAAAGCAAATTAAGCAATGATGAAATCTTAAACAACTTACAAAAGATTGATAGGCAAAATGTCAAGATGCTTAACCTGCTTGAAATGCACTCTCAAGATATTAGATCATTAAAAAAGGATGTTAATATCTTAGAACATCGTGTATCCAGGTTAGAGGATTCACAAGTTAATATATATAAACGTCTAGGAGGACAAAACAGTGACAACACTTGAGATTATATTATTAGTGATTAATTTAGCATTATTAACGCTTTATATCACATCTAAGCTAAAAGTCAATCAAAGTCTATCTGCAGTGATTAAAGAGGTTAAAGATGATATTAAACAATCATCTGAGGTTGTGTCAGAACTCGTATCAAAAGCAAAAGATATCGTCTTTGATGAGACTGTGCAAAAGACAATAAAAGAATTCATTATGATTGTTGAAGAAAAGAATCAACTTGCTAAATCAAAAGGTGAAGCCTATCTCAATGGAGACGATAAGAAGCATGCAGTTATTGGAAGATTAAGTGAATGGGTATCGAATCTTACAGGTTCTACAGAAAAAGCAGTTCATTTTGTTGAAGATAATCAAAGTAAGATTGAAGCGATCATTGATGAGTATATATCGTTTAGTAATAAAATGCACGGTAAATCAACGTTATCTGAAGCTGAGAAGATCATAGCTGAGAAATTATTGACACAAAGTAAGTAGAATAAATTATAGATCAATATTAAGCCATTGTATGAGTAAAATCATGCAATGGCTTTTTTGTATTTTTATAAATAATTAAATGTGATATACTAAAAACAATCAAACACAACTCTGGGGGTATGCATGGATAATTATGAGATAGCTATGACAGGCGTAGAGATTGCATCTAAGATTTTAGGGATCAAAACGCCAGAGGTGCGTTTTTTTGTTAATGATGATATCAACAAAAAAGACATCAATGCAGTATTTTTAAGAAACGATAATATTATTGGTTTTAATGAAACTTGGCTAGAATCAGTTGAATGGTTAGAAGTCATGGTAACATGCTTTCATGAATCCAGACATGCCTTTCAACATGAAGTGATCAATAACCGATACAAAGGTAACATCAAGATAGATTCCCCTACTAAGGAACTATGGGTTAAAGAAACAAGTGAGTATAAATCAAAATTTACCAATAGCTCTGATGAGACTTACTTAATGCAAGATATGGAAATAGATGCAATAGCATTCGCACATAAAATGATGTTAGTGCATTTTGAAGTTAAGACGATTATTCCAGATATTATAAAACACAGAATCGAAAACAAATAATATTACTAACAGTTACGTATAACTCGTTTATCAGTTATGACTCATGATTAATACACGGCTTCACTAGGGCAAATTATGCTCTAGTTTTTTTTTATTTAGATAAGTAATTATGAATTTATCAAACTTACGAATATTAAAGTCACCTTCAATGTATTGATAGTACTTTTTCGTTTTAGCTGCATTGTTTTCAATTTGTAGCACACAATAACACAGATATAGCATTTCATGTGCCTTATCAATCTGATCTAATGCGCTAAATGCTAGTGCTGAATAATAGTAGAAGTCTTCAAGCAAATAATGGATTTTTAACATATTGCAATACATGATACCTTTTTTGCAAAACTCAATTACATCGTCATAATTGTTGCATAGACCAGAATAATCAGCTAAACGATAAAGACACAAAAGTAATGTATTTTGATTATGACCGCTAATGATGAATTTCTCGTTTTCTAGATAAGCTCTTAGGATGTTTACAATTTTATCTTTTTCATTAAAACTGCTAATCGACAATAGCGATGTTAAGATAATGATTTCTGTTGACGAGAAAGAAGTGTTTTTTAGTAATGATGTATAGTTAATAAGTTCTTTTATGTTTGATATCAGAGTGATCTCATTAAGTTTATGAGTGTAAAAATCATAAAGAAGATTTGCGTAAATAAAAATACGATGATTGTTTTCATCTAATAAAGGATGTGAAGATAAAGATTCTCGTAAAAGTTTAGCATTTTCAAAATCATAATTAACAACGAAATTATGATATTTATTGACTTCCTGAGTCTCTTTCATTTTCGATGATTCGAATTCTAACAATAAATATTCTGGCTTGAATCCTAGCCTTCTTGATAACTTATTGACAACATACTGAGGAATTTGATATTCCCCTTTTAGATATCTACGATACTGTCTTAAGGATACAATCTCTGCAGTAAATGACTCTTGAGATATATGACGTTGAAATCTTAAGATATCAAAATACATTGCTAATTCTTTCGAATATAATAAAGCATTCATTTATAATCCCCCATATTATAGGACAGTCTTGCCCTTATTTTTTTTATAAATAGCCCTTATGATTGAATCAGAAGGAGGTGAGACAATGAAAAAAAGTAGATTTGTATTAGTTGTATTGAGTGTTTTATTGATATCAGGAGGTGCAATGATGACAAGCAAAATTTTTAAGTACGGATTTAACAGTAATAAACAGCCAGAAATATCTATCATTGATACAAGGGATCATTTTGATAATGTAGCCCTTGATTTTGGAAATGGTAAGCAACCAGAAATTATTGAGTTATCGAATGATAATGGCTCAAACAGTTTAAATGAGCGTCAATCAAAGATAAACCTTGATACAAAACTATGACAAACTGAAATGCTGTAATAAATGCTTGTGATCAAGTGATTTATTAAAAACCAAGTGTTGTAAATGATGGAATAGATACTGTCTATCTTTGCAAATGAAAACTTTTACATCATACGAATAAAGCCGCTTGGTTGTATTTTGACGGAATAGTCCATCTTCTATATATGAAAGGTGGGCTATTTTTATGTATATATTATATCAAAAGTATTCTAATCAGGCTAATAACGAATTATTTATCGAAATTATCCGGGAGTTGAAATGGATGATACTAAGGGATCTGAAATATGTCGATTATCAAGAAAGAGAAGATTTTAGACAGGCTTTATATTTGAAGATTCACGAAGTTTTACTTAAAAAGCCAATAAAAGAAAATGATGATTTCAAATTTAGTTGGTCTGATAATGAAGAAATTATAATTAAGGAAAATAAATATTTATTGAAATTGTTAAGCGAGTTTGGTATGACAGTAAAAAGTGTATTAGACATAAATGACCAAATAGAAAAAAAAGAATTTGAATCTGTATATAAAGTTTTTGTTGGTGATGTAAAGCTATTTCAATATTTTAGCAAAGTCATTAAAACATGTAGAATAAATTTTGTAAAAGCATATGAAAAAGATCCAATTTATTATGCTTTTAGACTGAACAATCAAAATGATCATCATCAAGAATATATTAACACTATTGAAGATGAATCTCAAAATCAGAACTATATTTTAGACATATCGATACTAAATGACGAGGAACGTGAGTTCTTAGATGCGTATGAAAAAGCGCTTAATCAAACCGAGTTAGCTGAAAGATTACATGTTACACAACAAGCTGTGTCAAAAAGATACAATAAAATAATTAAAAAGCTTAAAGAAAGCATATAAAAAAGTATAGCAGATCTGATGATTTGCTATACTTTTTGTTACTCACTCGTATTTTCTGATTTTTCGTCTAGAAATTCTACTTCATCAATATCAATTCCAATATTTTTACTGAAACCTCGCTGCTCTTCTGTGAGCAATCTAACAATATAGGTTACAACCATGATGAGCTTATCTATGAGTGCCTTTGCTGTAGTTAAAACAAAAGTAGCAATCATAGAAACAATACTGATTTTTAACGTTTGATCAATGTCTTGTGTATTAATTGTTATCAACAATATGATGACAGCTAATATAAACATCATAAATGTAAGTAAAGTTCCAAATACAACTGATTTCATAAAAAACTTGTTCAGGTTCTTAATTTTATCCTTTTGAAAATCATGTTGTTCTTGTTTAGATATCTTGTTATCGTGCATTTTTTCACCTCCATATATAGTAGATGAAGATTCTATTAATAATACAATTTAAAAAATATAGACTTTTTGGTTGTATTTTCTAACCCAATCACATCTTTTATTAGTGTAGGAGGTGAAACCATGGCTAAATTAATATCAAAACCACCATAGACTAAAAACTATAAATTAAGATAAGGAGATTGCAATGATAGTTACAAGTTTATCAGATAAAACAATTTATCGATCAATTAAGTTTTTACATGTATACATGAAATGTGATGTCATTCATGAAACGTACAAACTTTTATGGTTTGACAAGATTGAAGCTAAAACCAAAGCAGAAAAGGAAGTTAAGAATTATGTTGATGCATTTAAATACTTGCAAAACAATAAATGTGAAGGTATAACAAAAAAATCACTAAAAAGAGCTTATTATTTGCTGACAGAGCATCAATTAAGTGACAAAAAAGTTGAGAAACTATTGGAAGATTATTACAAACAAAGAGAAGAGTCGGCACATATAAATGCATCAATTATGCATCAAACTGTTTATAAACTACGCCCTAAGAAAAGACTACCGTTTGCTCATCTACTTGTGAACTTTATTCTATACAAACAGGGATATACACTTTTTACACTATATCCGTCAGAAGTAGAAAAATATCAAACGGCAATTAAAGACTTAACAAAAGATTGGACGATTATGTATGGTGTAATTGTTGCCAATGAACTCCATAATCGAAAAAACGAAGTTCAAATCAGAGATAATCAATTGGTTATTTCAAAGGAGAAAATCATTGCTACAATCATCGAGCATAAGGAAGAGTTAAAAGATAAATACAGTATTGATAGTTTTTATCTGTATGGATCATTACTAAAAGGTTATGAACATCAGTCTAGTGATATAGACTTACTCATTGTAATCAAGCAAGATCTAGCTATATATGAAAAGTACTCAATAGTAACAGAGTGTAAAAAATATCTAGAAAATTTGTTTAAATCAAAAGTAGATCTAATAGATATCTCACAAGCAATAAAAATATTTGGTACGAACGGTATACAAAAATCAATAAAAATATTCTAAAAAAAAGGAGAATTAGAAAAATGATAGAAAGATATACAAACAAAAGTGCAAATGTAAGCGTAGAGGCTACATATGTTGCACTTAATGATTCAACTCCAAACTATGGAGCAGAATACTTGAATGCGGGTTCAAACACCCTTGCACTAATCAAGTTTAGTGGCCTTGACTTATCTAAGTTTGATAAAATTGGGAAAGCTGTTTTAAGACTCATCGTATCACAAGATGCAACGATCATTCAAGATCCAATTTTAAAATCAGAGATTTATGTTCAAAGAAATATTGAAGACTTCAATCCAGAAACAGTTATCTGGACAAATAGACCAGCAACATCAAATATTAATGATGCAGCAGTTTTGGTACCAAAGGTATATACGGTTGTCGGAGATATGACACCTCATTTTACAATGATTGAAATTGATTTGAGTTCTATTTTTAACTATTGGAAGAAGTATGGAATCACTACTCATGGAATTACAATCTTAAAACCATCTGGTATTATGTCAATTCTTGGCTTTGACGCATATGAGGATAAAGGTATAAGGGATTATTTCATTATAGAGGACTCTAAACTTGATGGGTTAGCTCCTCATTTAAGTCACACACCTGTGGATTGTGGATTTGCAGGTAAGGTGTTTATCAACGATTTAACAGGTAAAACAGTCCATCAAATTAGTGGATTTCAAACAGAATCAAATCTTGTACCAATTACATTTACTGCTTTTCAATCTGAAAAAAGTCTTGATGGATTTGGTAAAACAAATCTTATGGGCTCTAAATATAGAGCTAATTTTGAATATGCATTCAAAGTTGAAACAGATCGTGCAAAATTGATTCATCCAAATGGTGCTGAAAGTATCTTTATGAAAATGACTAAAGATGAAGCAGCTGATTATGATATTATCACGCAATCAGAGATTGTTTATGTGGATTTATCCACTTATGCATATGCTACAATAAGCGGTACAATCATTACAGTGAAAAATCAAGATAAATCTGTGATGGTTTTTGATCTAAACAAAATGATAAGTTTCACATCAAAAGATAACGATGTCATTAACTATCATTGGCTAAATAATAAGCTAGACTATATTGATAATGATGAAGGTCAAAGAGTCAATTTTTCTTATGATGTAAATGGAAGAATCGTTGATGTAGAGTTTGTAGAAGAAAAAAGATTATTAGAGTTTACTTATGATGCTTTAGACAATATAACAAGTATAAAACTAAATAAATGGATTATAGATCCATTAAGTTCGCAAGGAGCTAGAATTTATACAGAGTTAGAATCAGCATCTTTCCAAAAAACTACATCATTATTTCAAACGGTTGATGAAAAAACGAATGATCGTGTAGAATTTGTTTTATCAAGTGAAAGTGTCACAAAAGTGTATGTTAAAAAACATGCAACAAACACTATTGTGAGCGAGTTAAGTTTCACTAGAGTAAATGATAGAACAATAATTGAAGATTATTTAGGAAAAAAACAATATTTGAGTTTTGATAGCTATGGTCAACTGACACATAGACTAGATGAGTTTGGTAATTCACTTAAAGTAGAGTACAATTTAGTAGGTAAAGATGGTACATCAAGAAAAGTGTCCTCAAAGTCTGAAATTCAATCTAATAAAGGGAATTTAATTAACGATCCAAGTTTTGATGCGCAAGTTGGTGAATATCATACAGATACTCAAGGTTGGAAAAAGAATACAAATACAAATAATATAGTAAAATCTTTTGATGACGGTGTTTTTGGGAATCAATGTTTAATGGTTAGAAAATTTGGTAGTGGTGCAACAAGCATCTATCAAGAAATACCAGTTAGTCCTGGTGTTTATAAATTTATTGGTTATGAAAAAAGAAGAGGAATTAGTGGTAATCCAACTGTTAGAGCGGTTGCTACTTATACTATTCAAAGACTAGCTCAAGGCTCAGAAGTAGGTGAACTTGATGACTCTGGAAATGCATGGGTAAGTGATACTGTTACTACAACTTCTACAACTGGTAGTTTAAGTGGCACAACACATGAATGGCAAAAATTCGAACTTAGTGTAACCATTCCAACAGGTGCAACTTCATGTAGTATCAAACTAGAAGTATATGCAACACATACAACTGGTGATCTATTTGTTGATGATTTTCAGTTATCTCAATCTGAACAAGCAGTTAATTATAACCTGATTCCAAATGGGTACTTTGAAAAAGATACTTCAACTACACCAACAGGTTGGCAACATGAGAATCTATCTGTTCAAGATGTATTGATTATCAGCAATCCAGAAGAACCATATACATCATTTATTGGGAATCGAAAGATGAGATTTACTAGTGATTTCACAAAAACGAAAAAGTTATATAAGGCTTTTGATATTTATGGATCTGCAGGGGATGAATTTTTAATTTCTGGCTGGTTTGAAGGTAAAGTTACAGGAAATGAAGAAGCATTTATGAAAGCAGTTGTTTCTTATGATACAAAACCTACTGAAACATTTATTTTCTCTCTTAATCCAAATGATGATGGATGGCAAAATGTCACAAGAGGATTTGTTGCAAAAGATGCTTATCACGGTATAGAAATCTCTATAGAGCATAGAGGAATTTATGAACTTTGTTTTGATGCATTACAGTTATATTTAAATAGTTCATCAAATATTTATCAATATGATGATATGGGAAATATGATGGATTATATGAAATCTAAGTCTTCAAATGAATCTATAAGAAATGCATCTGGTGAAGTGCTAATAAGTACTAACGGTCAAGGAGAAACGCATCGATATACATATGATGATAAAAAGCAACTTACACTTGTCAAAGATAATAAGGGCAATCGAGTAAGAAATACTTATGATTCTAAAGGTAATCAAACAAAAATGGAGTTAGAGTCTTCTTTGGGTAAAATGACTCATAACATGACATTTAATACAAAAAACCAGCTTACTAAAATAATTGATGAATTTGGTTTTGAAACTAACTACATTTATGATGATGAAAATAGATCAAGCGAAGTTATTAATCCTTTAGGACACAAAGATAAGTCTGAGTATAATGAGTTTGATCAACTGATAAAGATCATTAAAGAAAGCGCTTCAGGAACAAATGAAAGTTTAAGTTATGTCTATGATGATGCACGTAACCTTAAAAAAATTATTGTTGATGCTAACACACGCTATGAATTTTTCTATGATGTCTATAATCAACTCATTGAAGTGAAACTAAATAATTATACGATTGTTAAATATGAGTATAATTTAAAGCAACAGATGATAAAACAAACTTACGGATCATCTGGAGATTATTATGAGTTTGCATATGATGAAAAAGATAGACTAAAGACCATCAAACTCAATGGATTAATGAGTTCTTTATGCACATATACTTATGATGATTTTAATCGTATTGCAAAAGTAAACTACAAAGGTGTTACGACAAATTATTCTTATGATCGTAGCGGGAAACTGATTAGAAAAACAGATAGTCAAGGACAATCAGAAAGATTTATTTATGATAATATTGACACCATTCAAAAATCAACGATTGACATTAACGGTATGGTAAGAAGTTTCGAATACATCATGCCTTACGAAACATCGCAAGACAATTTTGATGGATTCCTTAATCGACTTGATAAGGCTTATAGTGACGAGCGTATAACAACTATAGCTGGCGAAAAAGCACAAACTGGAATGACACCATTTTTCAAGTATAATTATACAATCGAAGAAAGTTTGGATTTCCCATATTCGTTTATCCAATTTGGAAATCCTGGTGCACAAGCTAACTACAATTTAAACTATGCCAACACAAGACGTTCTTATCATTTAGCAGATCATTCTAAATTTGATTATGCTCAGTGGAAAGCAAAGTTTGATAAGAAAAAAACAGCTTATGGTTGGTTCAATGTGAATGCTAATCGAACATATCGACAACGTTTATTAACATTTGGAACATACCAATACTCAAAATGGATGATTCTTTCATTAGAGACCAATAATACATTAAGAATTACAAGTGGTGCACAAGTGATTGATATTCCTAGTAGTGTATTTTCATATACACATAAACCATGGTCATTTATCTCATGGCAAATTGAGACTATTAATCAATCGATTAAGTTGAGAATCTTCATTGATGGCGTATCTATCCCTGAACAAACGATTAACTTAGTTGATGGGACAACACCGGTTTTAGTCAGTGATATGACACAGTTAGGTGTTGGATATACAGTAACAAGAGGTTATGAAGAAGACTGTCCAGTAGATCCGTTTAAGGTCATGTATTTAGCAGTTGGCGCATATGATTATTCTGAAGAAGAAATATCAAAAATCTACAACCTATCAGTACCTTATTTTGAACAAGCTCAAATAAGAAAACAAAGATCTGGCGTTCTATATCATGATCATCAAGCTTATGAGGGTTTTGATGTTACAACACTTAAAGGTACACTTGTCTCTGAAAAAGGTATTCAGCCAGAAAGTTATGGTTATCAAGCAGCATCTTATAAATTAGATAAGAGTAAACTTTTCGAGTATGATGACTTAAGAAAGATTCATGTTTATGGCAGTTATGAAGACAATGTCAAAGACTTAGGAACAAATAAAGCTAAATTAGTATATGACTTCAACTTAAAAAATGAAGGTACAATCTCACTTAGATTTAAACCTAAAATGTTAACGAGTGACCTTAGAACGATATTATCACTTCAAAAGGGTACTGAAACACCATTGGGGTTATATGTGAACAGTGTCAACCAATTATGTTTGACATTAAGTCAATTTGAATCGTTATCAGTTCCAGTCAATCATGATGCTTGGAATCATCTTGTCATTAGCTGGAGTGGTAATTCTTTATGGATCTATCTAAACAACAATCAAATGATTCCAAAAACAAAATCTGTATCATTTGATCAATGTAAACTATCTATTGGATCACTCATCAATAGCTTAGAACCTACATATCACTTTAATGGACAGTTTGAGATGTTAGCATATTCAGATCAAGTAGTAGATACAATAAAAGTAAGTCAGCTTAGAACCTCATATCAAACAGTTTCAGTAGAATCAGTTTATGACTATTTAGGTCGAAAAGAAAAAGAAGAAATCAAGATAGGTACACAAGTATTAGAATCTAGTATGACATATAAATCACCTGGTATAGGAAAAACATCGATGCAGGTCGAGAATTTAGAAACTTATACTGGTGAAAATATCACATATGTGTATGATGATTTAGGAAATGTCATTCATATGGATACTGCTGATGGTATCTATGATTACGAATATGACTATATGGGTAGATTGATATTAGAATATAATCCAGTATTAGATCAAACCATTAAAATCGAGTATAATAAGCAAAATATTGCCTATAAGAGATACTATGTTGGAAAAACAACAACAATAGATAAAGAGATGGAGTTTTTGACAAACTCTGAAAATCAACTCTTATTTGTTGATACAATTAAAGATGCGAATGTTGTCTCATTTCCACTTTCATATCCAAGTAGTTATCTAGGTAATCCAACAATGATTGGTTCGAAGACATTGTCATGGGAAGGAAGAAAGCTCATAGCGATTCCATCTGATAATGTTTCATATACTTACAATGAGCAAGGTATTAGAACCAAAAAGATTGTAGATGGTGTTGAAACCAAATATCATCTAAAAGGATCAAATATCATAGCAGAAACAACAGACTCAGTAACAACTTTCTTCATCTATAATGAGCAAGATGAGCTTGTTGGATTCGAATACAATAATAATCATTACTTCTATGTGAGAGACTTGTTAGGAAAAATTACAGAGGTTATTGATAAAAATGGTACTGTTATGGTATCCTATAAATATGATGCATGGGGGAAATGGATTAATAAGGATACTGCCTCAAATGGAACAACACTTGGTGACACTTTAGTTACAGTCAACCCATTTATCTATAAAGGGTATTACTATGACAGTGAAACTGATTGGTACTACTTAAAGACCAGATATTATTGTCCAGTGCTTTCTCGATTCATTAGTATTGATAATGTTAGTTGTCTAGAACCAAAGGATATAAACAGTGTTAATCTGTATTTATATTGCTCAAATAATCCAGTGATGGGAACTGATTCAGATGGCGATTTACCTTTCTTTGTGATTACTACTCTAGTTGGCGCAGTAATAGGAGGTGTGGCTGGAGGAATAAAGGCGCATAAAAATGGACAGTCAGTATTAAAAGGTATTGCGAAAGGTGCGCTGATTGGCGGAGCAATAGGTCTAGCAGTAGGAGTATTGTATGCAGGTGCTGTCGCAAGTAGTTTCACTGCATCAACAACTGCGGTTATTACTGGCACAAAAACAGTAGCAGCTATGTATGCTACAGGAGGTTTCACAGCAGGAACCTTGATGATTATTGATAATTTATCTAATGCAGTTAATCAATTTACTCACGTATTTTGGTCTGGCGGAGATATTGCTAAAGACAAAGCTCAATATGTTGCTAATCAAATTGGCGGAAAAACACTAGAAATGACTAGGTTAGGAAGATATTTAGAGTCAATCAAGAATTCTAGAGATATACCATACAGAGTCTGGGAATTAGCTTCCATAAATTTTGCATCTCAAGTACAGTCCAATTCTACAGCGCATGCTATATTATACTATCCTGCTATGAGAGAAGATGCAATTTGGTTAGTTCATGAAGCTCAAATATTGGCAAAAAAATTAGTGGAAATTGTGAAAGGATGGTTTTAATTTGATGGAATATTTTAGAATGAGTGTTAGATTCAATAAAAGTACGTTAGATGACTTTGGTTTAATTAAATCAGTTGAAGGATTAATAACTGATAAGATAGATCACTCAATTTGGAAAAAAACAGAATTGCTTGACTTAGGATGGGGTAATGAAAATGGGTTTTATAAGACACCACTTCCTGGATTTGATGATTTAAGCAAACTTGTTCTTGAGTTTTCCTACAACAAAAAAAATAACAATATTGATACAATAAATTTTTACGGTGCTTTGGCTATACTACTACAACTATATCCTGTTTTATTACTTGATAAAGTTGAAGAATATGATCTTAAAGGCAAGTTTGAAAGCAAAAAAGATAAAGATTTTTTTGAATTAGTTAAATTGAATATTCAACCTAAAATCAGTTTAGAAATTGCAACAAGAAATAAGAATAATACAGAAGTAGAGCATTTCAAGAGATGGCAAAAAATATTCAGTAAATATTTATAGCAATACTTAGATTCTTACAAACTTAACGGATTCAATTATTTAACAAGCAGTTATAAATGTTATTAAATTAAGTTACTTATAAAACCAATGTTCTAGAGGACATTGGTTTTATTGTTTAATCAAGAATAAGTGTTTGAAAAAGTTATTAGTGGATATGCAAAACTATTAAGATTATAAATTATCAGTAATTTGATGTGAATTTAAGACTAGGACTTTATCTATTAAGTTTCGTTCTGTATCTATATTATAACTATAAATTTCATCTTCATCTGAAAAAAGCAAAACTCCGTTGGGAATAGAGTAAAACTCCGTTGAACGCGAACGATTTTAGAGTAAAACTCCGTAATGACAAGACAATTCAAACTCAAATGGCACAGAATTTGATTTTGATCAAGCTCTTGAAGCGGGATTATTAGGTGGAACATTTAATATATTTTCTGCATACTTAGCTGGTACCAGTCAAATAATCAGCTCAACTGGTAAAACCATTTTAGACAATCAAAGATATGTTTACTATGCGTTATCAGGATATATTGGATTTGCTGGTGAGGCTTTAGTACAATCAACAGTTTACGGATTAAACAAACTCAATGAATGGCTTGACAAAAATAAAGATAAAATTAAGAAGTACATACCCTATATTGTATAAGGAGATAACTTATGAAGATTCGATTTTATAATAACACTTTAAATGTTTTAACCTTTATAGTAATGGAAATGTCTTTAATATTTTTCATAGTATTTACAGTACACTTGAACGAAATAATTCCAGTTATTATTGCCACAGTAGGTTTTGTGGTAATGAGCATAGTTCTAGTTTGGTTCATGAGAACGCATTTCTATAGAGTGCAGATTGATTATGAAGGTATCACATGGTTTTTTAGGAAAAATAATACTGTATTTGTCAAGTGGGAAGAAATAGACTCATTACAAGGATCAAGCGAATGGAGAATAGGAAGTGTCAGAGTATATTCCAAAATGATAGATGATAAAGATCTATATTTTAACGTGAACTACTTTAGATTAAAAAAAATAATTAATATATGCCCAATTGATGATCTTAAAATACAGCTTAATAAAACTCGAATTTTCTATACGGAATCAAAAAACTTAAACAATAAAGATAAGTAGCATTAAAATTACAGTAAAAAGCTGTTTCAAATACGAAACAGCTTTTTATCTAATAAAATAAGATATTATTGAAATATTTTAAATATAATATTCTTAGTAGAAAATTGCTTATATTATAAGCCTCATAATTCATTTTGTTTTCTAAGAGACAAGAGAAAAATTTTATTATTGAATAATCACAAATAGCTATTTTGATAAGGTTTATATATATCATCGTTCATGAATAGCAATAAATAAAAAAAGTCTCCGTCAGAAAATAAATAAACTCTGTTATGACAAGATAATTACGCAATCAATCATTCTAAAAAGTCTAAAAATATGTTACTATGGTTTTTTAGTAATTGTGTGAGTAAACATAAAAACAGTCAATTTGATGTTTCTTGAGTACACACAACACCCTATTTTCGAGCAATATGGTGCACTCAACGCATGTAGAGTCTATCACGTTGCTTTCATTAAAATAGCACTTGTTATATACTTGACACATACTTGACAGCACTCTATATTTAACCCAAATTAATAAAAATCAGCCATCAGATGACCTTCATAGGTATCCGATGGCTTTTTTTGTCTATGTGTGCAAATTTCGTCCATTGTGGGAACATATTTTTTGATGAAAAACGGGCTTTTTTGTCCG